>Ga0326597_10002798_pt1 | contig 25828 bp, 14 predicted proteins | sample RVTome_12_FD_203789 | JGI IMG/M metagenome (GOLD analysis project Ga0326597, IMG submission 203789) | Soil microbial communities from uranium-contaminated site in the Upper Colorado River Basin, Wyoming, United States - RVT100D185 | ecosystem: Environmental > Terrestrial > Soil > Contaminated >... | reverse complement strand
AAACTGGACCCGAACGACTCCCGTCCGGGCCGGTCGGATGGCGGCTCGCCGGTCATCCGCCCTCGAGCACGGCGGCGAGGACGTCGAGCGCCGTGTCCACGTCGTCGAGCGTGGTGTAGAAGTGAGCGCCAGGCGGATCACCGGACCCCGGGCCGACGGCAGCACGCTGCGGGCGCGCATCGCCGCCTCGACCGCGGGCGCCGCGGGCACCACGAATGCGGTGGTCGCCGTTTTCCGGCTCACGTCGCCGCCGCCGTGGAGTGCCAGCCCGCGGGCCCGACCGCCCTCGATCAGCCGCCGGCCCAGCACCTCGTGCCAGGCGCGGATCTTCTCCAGGCCGATGCCGTCGATGAGCTCCATTCCGGCGCGCGCGATGTAGGCGTTGATCACCGGCGGGGTGCCGGTGTCGAAGCGGCTCGCCGTGGGAGACCAGTCGAGCCGTTTCGGGTCGAACGCGAACGGGTCGGCTCGTCCGAACCACCCGGTAACCGATGGGTACAGCGTCTCGACCAGCTCCCGCCGTACATAGAGGAAGGCGATGCCGGGGACCCCCATCAGGAACTTGAGGTTGCCGGAGGCGAGAAAGTCGACGTCGAGCGCCCGGACGTCCACCGGACCGGTGCCGAGCGTCTGGTAGGCGTCCGCGAACAGCAGGGCGCCATGGGCATGGACGCGGGCCGCGAGTGGCGCGAGGTCCTGGGTGAAACCGTTGAGGTAGTAGCCGTGGCAGGCGGAGACCAGTGCGACCGCCTGGCTCAGGAGCGGCTCGTAGGCCGCCGGATCGATGGCGCCGTCCCGCACCGGCACCCAGGTCACCCGGGCGCCGCGTCGCTCCTGCGCCAGCCACACCTGCCCCACGGTGGGGAACTCCGCCTCGGTGGCTAGCACCTGCCGTCGCGGTCCGGTGAAATCGAGCGCGCTCGCGACCGCGCTGGTGGCCTCGGACACCGAGCTGAACACCGCGATCTCGTCAGCCGAGGCGTGGATCAGCCGGGCGAAGGCCCGCCTGGCGAGAGCCACCTCCTCCATCCAGGCGTCCCAGTCCATTCCGGTCCGATGCCACGACTCCAGGTAGCGCTCCGCCGCGGCCCGGGTGGCGTCGGTCTGGGGCGCCTGGGAGCAGTTGTTCATCGGAATGCGGGAGGCGAGCAGCGGGATGCGCTTGCGCCAGGCGTCCAGGTCGTAGCCGGGTGTGGGGCCGGCCTCGGCCGTGGCCGGGCTCACGGACCGGGCCGGCGAAGCTGGGAGCGGGTCGGGAACAGGAGGTGGGAAAGCATCCGCCGGATTCTACCCGCCTCGGCGCGGTTGGCAACTGGGTCAGTCGTCGTGCAACAGTTGGCAGTCTCGGCTGTTGAGGCGCTGCACTGCTTGACCCGGCGAGTGCGCCGGAGATAACTTGGCGCAATAACCGAAGACAGATAGAGACTGAGAGCGGGAGACCCCGCTCCTCATCCCGCCTACCGGCTTGGTTCACGCGTTCGGGAGGATCGGTGCATGTCTCGCCTTGCCTTTGCCGTGCTGTCCCTGGGTGGGCTGCTGCTGACGGCCACCGCCTGCCAGGATGCTGAGACCCCGACTTCCAGTTCCTCCCCGCCGAGCCTCGCTGCTGCACCTGGAGCCATCCCGGGCCGCTACATCGTCGTCTTCCGGCCGGACGAGGCCGATGCGCCGGGCCTGGCCCGCCAACTCGTCGCCCAACACGGCGGAACGCTGCTCTTCACCTACCAGTACGCCATCAGGGGCTTCGCGGCGAGTCTGCCCGCCGCCGCGGTGGACGCTCTCAGCCGAAACCCGCGAGTGGCCTATATCGAGGCCGATCAGATCGCCACCGCAATAGCATCCGGCACCGAGTCTCCCACGCCCTCGTGGGGCCTCGACCGGGTGGATGCCCGGAGCGGGCTCGACAACAGCTATAGCTGGGCGACCGATGGGTCGGGGGTGACGGCGTACATCATCGACACCGGTATTCTCACCACCCACACCGATTTCCTCACAGGTTTAGTCAAGCGGGCGACATCCGGATTCGACTTCGTCGACAACGACACCGACGCCACCGACTGCCACGGCCACGGCACCCATGTGGCGGCCACCGTCGGGGGGACCAAATACGGGATCGCCAAGGGAGTCAATCTGGTCGCCGTCCGGGTGCTCGACTGCAAGGGGAGCGGCACCTTCGCCGGGGTGATCGCGGGGGTCGACTGGGTTACCAAGAATCACCCCCCGCTGGCCGTGGCCAACATGAGCCTGGGTGGGGGATTGAGCCAGAGCCTCAACGACGCGGTCAGCGGCTCGATCGCCTCAGGGGTGACCTACGGCGTGGCGGCCGGCAACGGCAACAGGGCCGGTATCCCCCAGGATGCCTGCGGCGGCAGTCCGTCGAGCACCCCGGCCGCCATCACCGTGGGCGCCACCACCCAGACCGACCGCGAGGCCTCGTTCTCCAACTACGGGACCTGCGTGGACATCCTGGCGCCCGGCGTGGGCATCACTTCGGCCTGGTACACCAGCACCACCGCCACCAACACCATCAGCGGCACTTCGATGGCCACCCCGCACGTGGTGGGCGCCGCGGCGCTCTACCGATCCGGTCACACCACCGCGTCGGCAGCCGAGGTGGCGAATGCCCTGGCTTCCAACGCCACCTCCGGGGCGATCACCCTCAACAGCACCACCAAGGGCACCCCGAACCTGCTGCTCTACACCGCGTTCGGGGGAACGGCACCGCCGGCCAGCACCCCGCCGGCGGCGAGCTTTACGGTGGATGCGTGCCCCGATCGGGTCTGCGGCTTCGACGGCTCGGCATCGACCGATCCCGGCGGATCGATCACCCAATACGACTGGAACTTCGGGGACGGGCAGACTGCCTCGTCCACTACCGCCACGACCTCGCACACCTACGGCGGAAGCGCGACTTCCTTCACGGTAACCCTCACCGTGACCGACAACGGCTCGCTCACCAATTCGACCTCCCAGACCGTGTCGGTGCCCCCGCCGGCCTCCACGGGCATCACGCTCACGGCCACCGGCTTCAAGGTGAAGGGCGTGCAGAACGTGCGTTTGAACTGGAGCGGTGCCGCCGGAGGGAACATAGACGTCTTCCGCGACAGCGGGAAAGTCACCAACACCGCCAATGACGGCGAGTACGTGGACAACATCGGAGTGAAGGGCGGCGGCAGGACCTATGTCTACCAGGTGTGCGAGGCCGGCACCGCTACCTGTTCCGCCGAGCAGACCGTCGTCTTCTAAGAGCTTACTACCGGACCGTGCCCCAAGTTCCGCTATCGGGGCGTCATCGCGAGCCGCGCAGCGGCGTGGCGATCGCCCCGTTAAGCGAGGAGATTACTTGGGTGGCTTACACCCTCCCGCGCGACTCCCGCAGCACGATTCCCTGGCCGATGAGGTGGGCGACCCGGAGCGGCTCGGGCAGTCGAGCCTTGCCCAGCGTGGCCGTCACCAACTGCTCGGCCTCGGCGAAGGGGATCCCCGCATGAGCCAGGTAGAGTCCCTCAGCGATGCCGAAGGCCTTGGGCGTCCGGGCCAGCAGCTCGAGCCGGTGCGCCAGTCCGGCCACCCGTAGCGCATCGGCCAGATCCGAGGCCGCGGGGTCGTGCCGGGTCACCACCATCACCGGCAGCCCGAGTCGTTGGGCCAGTGCGCTCAGGTCCACCAGGCCGAGGCCGGCGATGGTGATGCCACCCAGGATCACCCCTTGCAGCATCGGCCGGGCCCGCAGCTCGGAGATCCAGGAGACGAGATAGTCGCTGGCCCCGTCACCGTCCACCGGGAACTCGCCGACGGCGACGGATTCGACCACGTCATGCCCCTCCATCGCCACCGCGACGATGGGCACCGGGTGCCGCTGGCGCTTGTCGAAGGGGGCGTCATCCACCCCCAGGAGGTGCGGCCGTGGCCGGGGATTCATGCTACCGCGGGAAGGCCTCGGGCAGCCCGCCGTCCACCGTGAGGATATCTCCGGTGGTGAAGCGGAACCGGTCGCTGGCGAGCAGCACCGCGAGATCGGCCACCGCCTCCGGCGGGATCAGTCTCGCGCCCATCAGATTCCGGCGACTATAACTCTCCAGCTGCTCCTCGACCGACACCCCGCGGCTCTGGGCCCGCTCCCGCACGAACTGGAGAAAGAGCGGGGTCTCGACCTGGTCGGCGTTGATGGCGTTTACCCGGATGCCGTCTTCCCCGAGCTCCACCGCCGCGACCCGGAGCGCCTGCAGCAGCGCCGCCTTGCTCCCCCCGTAGGCCACCGCCTCCCGTCCCGGCACCAGCGCCGCCTTGGACACCGACGCCACGATCGAGCCACCGACCCCCTGGCGCCGCATGACCGTCGCGGCCCGGCCGATCGCGGCCACGGCGCCCAGGTAATGGACCTCGAGCTGGCGCTGCAGGTCCTCCCGCCGGATCTCGGTGACCGGGGCGAACCTGGGCGCCAGGCCCGCGGTGTAGAACAGGCAGTCGAGCCCGCCGAACTCGAGCACCGTCCGGCGCAAGAGGGCGTCGAGGCTCGCGTCGTCCCGCACGTCCGCCGCCGCCCCGACCGCTTGTCCAGGAAACCGGGTTCCGAGCTCCGCCGCCACCCCCTCGGCTACGCCGCCGTCCAGGTCCGCCACCACCACGTGGGCGCCCTCCTCGGCGAACCGGCGCGCGGCCGCCTTGCCGATGCCGCTGCCGCCGCCGATCACCACGGCGACGCGTCGGGGCAGCAGTCGAGTGGCCCGCTCCTTCGCGATCTGCTCCTCCACCTTGCGGCGCTCCAGCGGCCAGTGCTCGAACTCGAACACGTCGGCCTCGGGAATGAACTCGAAGTGGTCCACCGCCTCGGCGTTGGCGATGCTCTCGAGCACGGCCCGGTAGCAGAGGTTGGCCGTCACCGCGCTCCGCTTGTCGGTGAACGCGGTGATCACGCCGAGCCCGGGGGCGAGCACCACCTTGGCCCAGTCATCGAGCGGGCGCTCTCCCGCAGTGGCGTATCGCCGGTGGTACTCCTCATACTCCGCCCGGGCTCCGGCCAACTGGCTCCGGACCTGGCCGGCGACCTGGTCCGCCCGGGTGGTTAGGTCGAGATCCAGCCAGATGGGAAGGCGGCCTGCCCGCAGCAGGTGCTCCGGGGTCGCCATGCCCCGCCGGACCAGCTCCGGCATCCGCTCCGCGGCCAGCATGGCCAGCAGGTCGTCACCGTCGTCGAAGTGGAGGATCACCCGTTCAGGCGCGCTCAGGGCCCCTCGGACCACCGGCAGCACCTGCTCTGCCAGGCGGCGGCGCTCCCCGGTCGGCGGAATCGGCCGGCGGGCCGGTCCCAGCACCAGGCGGCCCCGCCGGCAGGTCGCCACGTAGTCCTCGATGCGGGTCACCACCTGGGTCAGGCGGGCGTGGCACTGCGGGACGTCGTCCCCCCACACCACCAGCCCGTGGTGCGCCAGGGTGAGCCCGATCGCGCCGGCGGGAATCCGGTCGAGCATGCCGCTCACCGCCCGGGCCAGGGGGAACCCGGGACGCACGTACGGCAGGTAGACGATCTGCCCCCCGAACAGCTCGCCTACCAGCCGCTCCGCCGTGGCGTCGCCGATGTTGGTCAGGCTCATCGTCGCCACATCGTGGGTGTGGGCGATCACCCGGTGTGGCAGCAGCGAGTGCAGCGGGGTCTCCACGCTGGGGGCCGGCCCCTCCGCCAGCATGCAGCTCGCCATGAACCGCATCATCTCGGCGTCGCTCATCGTCTCGGTCTGGCGGAGCGGCGCCAGGCGGGCGAGGGAGAGCCGGGTGAACCCGTCCCGCCCAATGGTGCGGAGGTCGGTGCCGCTCCCCTTCACCAGCAGCGCTGGGATGGGCTCACCGGTTCCGGGCTCCGCCGGCAGCGTCACCTTGATGGAGGTGTTGCCGCCGCCCGGCTGCACCAACCGGGTTTCTCGCCCCAGGAGGTTGGAGAGGTGGACCAAGGCATCCAGCGGGTCGGCCCCGGCGGGAGGGGCCGCGGCTCGTCCGTCGATCAACTTTGAGGCCGGAATCCGGTCGGTCATGGAAAGGAAGATGTGGGTGCCGGGCTCCGGGCGCGAGGCGGGTGACGCCAGGGGATCGCCGCGCCGCTGCGCGGCTCGCGATGACGGAGGGGACGCGACCGGGTTGCCCGGAACCTTCAGCGCGGCTCCCGACGCGCCGCTCGCTGGCGGGCGGCGCGCTCGGCGAGGAGCTGCTCCACCCGGGCCCAGAGCTCGGGCCGGATGCTGTCGGCCAACTCGATATTCAACTTGCCCAGCATCACGGCGATGGCGCCGGTGTCGAGCCCGGCGATGCGGGCTTCCTCGATCACCGCCGCGAAGTGGATGCGAGCCTCCCGGATCATCCGCCCGAACAGCGCCGGCCCGTCAGGCCGGTCGCCCAAGGCCAGCGCCAGGAGATAGAGATCGCGCGCGCCGTCCAACCGGTGCCCCAAGTAGGCCGTGGTCTCGGGCGGGAGTTCCTTGGGTGGGTGAAGTAGCGGCTGAGCCATGGGGTGCTCCTTCCAGTGGGCTGCTCGTCGCGCATCAGGTGGGCCGGGGCCCGGGTGGAGCGCCGTGGGCTGCGCGCCACGTTGAGAGATATACCTGCGCCGCACCGGTCGATGGAAGGCGGAAGGTTCGCACGACCTCGCGCGAGCCGAGCGCGCGAAAAAGCGGCCCGCACTCCCAGGGGAGTGGCGGGCCGCCCGGCGCACTGGTTACCCGGAGTCGGAGAATTCACTTCCCCGTTCTTCTTCCCGTGGCCACCGTCTAACTGAAGCGTTTGCGGTGTGGCCTTGGGAGCTCCGGCTTCCATCCCCAGACGGTTCGCGGGCCGTCTGGTTCACCAGCGCGAGCGCTGCAAGTCCGGCTGAATCGCGGATCAACCTCTTGCACGGCACGCCGCGACGCCGCTGCGACGTGGGCGAGGCGCGCGATTGGCCTCGCCGCTCCAACCCGGAAGTGATCAACTCTCGGCTTGGTAAACGCCAACATATGTATTCGCCCCCGCTCCCGCAAGCCTCCAATTCTTTTCCTCATCCGTGCACATTGCGCACATTTCCACAGTCGGCGACAAGCCTTGCTCGACCGGCCTCGGCTCAAGGAACCGGCCCCCCCCACTGGCACCTCCGCGTTCCCCGCCCCAGATTGGGGTCTCGCCCTCGTTGGAGCAGGAGGCCCCGATGACCACCCGCCAGATGACCGCGCCGCCCGACGCGCCCGACCGGAAGCCGCACGACGAGGAGCTGGACGTCCACGGACTCACCCATCCCGGGAGGGTTCGCACCGAGAATCAGGACCATTTCCTCATCTGCGCGTTGCGAAAGCAGATGGTGGTCCAGCTGACCAGCCTGCCCCAGGTCGACCACCTCATGGAGGGGAGCGAACGGCTCGCCCTTTTGATGATGGTCGCCGACGGAGTGGGCGGCGGCACCAAGGGCGAAGTGGCGAGCCGGATCGCGCTCGAGGCGGTGACCCGGTACGTCTCCCACGGCATGCGCTGCTACTATGCCGCCGTCTCGTCCGACGACCAGGAGTTGTTCGAGGGACTCCAGGAAGGGGCGCTCCAGTGCCACTCCGAGCTGGTCCGGCGGGGCGAGGAGGACCCCGACTACCGCGGTATGGCCACCACCCTCACCCTTTACCTCGGCGTCTGGCCCCGCGCCTACCTGCTCCAGGTCGGGGACAGCCGCGCCTACCTGCTGCGGCGCGGCGAGTTGATCCAGATCACCCGCGATCAGACGATGGCCCAGGAGCTGATCGACCTCGGCGTCCTGACTCGGGCGGACGCCCCCGGCACCCGGTTCGCCCACACCCTCTCCAGCTCGATCGGAGGGCGCCAGACCGCGCCCGTGGTCACCCGGGTCGACCTCACCTGGGACACCGTCCTGCTGCTCTGCAGCGACGGACTCACCCGCCACGTCTCCGACGACCGGATCCGCGACCGGCTCCGCTCGATGACCTCCGCCAAACAGGTGTGCGAGGACCTGGTGCAGGAGGCCCTCGAGGGCGGCGGAAGCGACAACCTCACGGTCATCGTCCGGCGGGCCGTGCCGAAAGAGAACTAAATCGCCGGCGGAATCACCGGAAGCCGGCGGCTCAGCTCGCCGGCTTCCCCCAGAGCTGCTCCAGCCGCTGGGCCCGCCCGCAGTTCCACTTGTAGACCTTGTAGCGCACCGGATTCTTGCGGTAATAGTCTTGGTGGTACTGTTCCGCGGGATAGAACGGACCCGCCGGCACGATCTCCGTCGCGATCGGCTGGTCGAACCGACCCGACGCCTCCAGCTCCCGCTTCGACGCCTCCGCCAGCCGCCGCTGCTCCTCGTCGTGGTAGAAGATCGCCGAGCGGTACTGGCGGCCCCCATCGCAGAACTGCCGGTTCACCGCCACCGGGTCGATGTTGCGCCAGAAGTGCCGCAGCAGTTGCTGATAACTCACCTTGGAGGGATCGTACTCCACCTCGACCGACTCCGCGTGGCCGGTGCCGCCGGCAGACACCTCCTCGTAGGTGGCGTTCGGGGTGCTGCCTCCGGCGTACCCCGACGTTGCGGAGATCACCCCGTCCACCTCCTCGAACGCCTGCTCGACGCACCAGAAGCAGCCGCCGGCGAAGGTGGCCTTGGCGGCCTTGGTCTCCCGCTGGAACAGCGGCAGATACCGACCGTATCCCTCCGCCTCCAGGCGGTCGGCCGGGATCAACCGCAGCGCCGCCGAATTGATGCAGTAGCGGAGCCCGGTGGGCGGCGGGCCGTCGTCAAAGAGGTGGCCCAGATGGGAGTCGGCATGTTTGGAGCGCACCTCGGTACGGGTGGTGAAGAGCCTCCGGTCCTGCCGCTCGACCAGGTTGCCGGGCTCGAGCGCCCGAGTGAAGCTGGGCCAGCCGGTGCCCGAGTCGTACTTGTCGAGCGAGCTGAAGAGCGCCTCGCCGGATACGACGTCGACGTAGATGCCGGCGTGCTTGTTGTCCCAGTAGGCGTTGGAGAACGCCCGCTCGGTGCCGTCGCGCTGCGTCACCTCGTACTGGATGGGCGAGAGGATTCGCTTGAGCTCGTCGGCGCTCGGCTTGTGATAGGTCACGGGCGCTCCCTGGGCGACCTGCTGCGCCGGCCCGGAGGTTACGGCCCCCAGGGCCGCCGCGCTGGCGAGCATGCCCGCCTGGATGGCCATCCGCCTGCAGGTTCTCATCATGGTCCTGTCCGATAGGTTCCGCTAGAGAACGCCGCCCGGCCGGTTTCGGTTCTCCGGCGGATTCCGGGGCTCCGCGCCTTTCCTGCCCGGGGCCGGGGTCGGAATCGATATATTGAAGCTACCATGGCCTACGTCGAGTGCCGGCAATGTGGCAAGAGAGCACTGAGCGTCGCGACCCGGTGCCCTCACTGCGGCCAGGACTTTCCTCCGCAACCCTTCCCCGGCTCCGTTCCAAGATCGGACCCCGACCGGCTTCGGCGGGCGTTGGTCGTCACCGGCGGACTGGTGGCGGCAGCCCTGGCTGTGGCCGTGACCGTGCTGCTGGTCGACCAGCGGGCCGGGGGGCGCACGGTCACCCCGCCACCGGTGGCGACCGGGCTCGAGTCCCCACCGACTCCGCGCGACTCGTCGCCCCTCTCAGCACCGGCGTCGGCCGGCGACAGCGTTGGTCCCTCCGCGCCACCTCCATCCACGGTACCGCCGCCTCCACCGGCCGGCCAGGGGGTGCAACGCTATGCGACGACCTGGGTCAACGTTCGGGCAAGCCGGAGTGGCGGCGCTCCTACCGTTGGGGTCCTGAGGCCCGGTGATGCGGTGCTGGTCGACTCCCTCAGACGAGGGTGGTACCGGGTCTTGGTGGATGACCGGACGCTGGGCTATGTCGACCGCGCCTACCTCGACGCCGTCCCTCCACCCGATCGCCCCTGAGGGCAGGATGCTAATCCGCGTGGCGGCACCGGCCCGCGATGCCACTGGCAGCAGCGATCGGTTGCCGGCGCTCGAGGTCGTGCCGGTAGCGCCCCGAGGCCGACCGCTCCAGATTGGGAGATCGACTCTGGCGCCTCGGCCGAAGGCCAGAGTGACACCCTAGGAGTACCAATGTTCCCTCGCCTTGCAGGACCGGCCGCCGGGATTCTGGCCGCCGTGGTGCTGGTGGCGGCTCCAGCCGCGCAAGCCCAGAATGTCGCCGACCGCTCCACCGACCCGCCGCGGGCAGAGACCAAATGGGTCGTGGACCTGGTGCACTCGCAGGTCGACTTCCGGGTTCGCCACCTGGTCGGCCGGGTGCGGGGCACCTTCACCAAATGGTATGCCCTGCTGGTGACGAGCGACGCGGACTGGAAGCACGGCACCGTGAACGTCACGGTGCAGACGGCCAGTCTCAGCACCGGCAACGCGCTCCGTGACGACGACCTGCGCTCGGACCGTTTCTTCGCGGTCGGCCGCTTTCCCACGATGACCTTCCAGGGCACCGGGTTCGCGGCGACCGACAGCACGGTGGAGATCAGCGGGCTCCTCACCATCAAGGGGCGCTCCAAGCCGGTGGTTTTCTCCGGGCAATACCTGGGGATCGCCAAGGACAGCGAGGGCCATCAGCGGATCGCCTTCGACGCCACCGCCGTGGTGGACCGGCGTGACTTCGACATCAGTTGGAACGAGAGCGTGGCCGGCCGGGAGATCATCGGCAACCAGGTGGAAATCACCATCGCCATCGAGGCAGTGCAGGTCGACCGCCCCTCGAAGCGCGACTGACCCACCACCGTCATTGCGAGGGGGGCGGAGCCCAACGCTGTCCTTGCGAGGGGGTGGAGCCCCCCGGGCGATCTCCCGGCCTGACACCAGGGGATTGCTTCGGCCAGGTGGTGGCCTCGCAATGACGGGGGTGCCCGGGCATTCTCCTCCGGATCAAACCTGAAGTCTGACTAGGTACTACCCCTGTGGCATTGACAACATACAGGCATGCATGCGAATATTACATGTATGTCCTCCTCGCGCCGACGAGTCCGTGAGCCGGTCCAGGTCTATCTGGATCCTGAAGACAAGAGTCTCCTGGAGGAGGTCGCCCGCGCTACCACATTGTCCCAGGCGGAGATCCTCCGCCGAGGCCTTCGGCGGATTGCAGGAGACCTCCTGGCCGCCGCCGGGCCCGGGGTCTCGCTCGACCAGTTGATCGGGTCCCTCGAGGGTGCGGAAGACCTTCCGGCCGATCTAGCTGCCCGCCACGACACCTATCTCTATCCGCCGGAGGGTGCGCGTGGCCCGCGCGGCGATTGACACGAGTGCCCTGTTGGCGATGGCCAACCCCCGAGATCAATATCATGAGCGTGCCGTCGCCACCGCTCGGCGCTTCGTCGAACTCGGAGGCCGGTGGACCGGGACGGTCCTCGTCCTCGCCGAGCTCCACGGTCATCTGCTCCGGTGGCGCGGCCCGTCCGTGGCGCGGCAGGTTCTCGCGGCTGTGCGGCGCGATCCGGCCTACGATTGGCGGGAGGTGGATCTTGACCTCCTCGATGTGGCGGTGGCGGAGTGGCTCGAGCGGTTCCAGGATCAGCGATTCTCGCTCACCGACGCGGTCACCTTCGCGTTGATGCAGCGGGAACGCCTCCAGACGGCCTTCGCCTTCGATCGGGATTTCCGAACCGCGGGCTTCGACCTGCTCGAGGAGGAGCCGAAGACCTGAGGCCCGCGCTGGTCGAGGAATGCCTTGGTATCATGTGGATCGACTGGATCGACGCCCCCGAGGCTGATTGTGCGCTGGCGGTCCCCCACCCGCGGCAATACTGAGGACGGAGACATGACCCCTGAGGAGAGCCCGGACCATCGTTTGGCTGAGCTCTCGGCTGGCCCTTCGCCTGGGCTCAAGGCCAGCCTGGTCGACCGCTACCGCCTCGAGCGTGAGCTGGGCCAAGGGGGGATGGCCACTGTCTACCTTGCGCAGGATCTCAAACATGACCGCCAGGTCGCGGTCAAGGTGCTGCGGCCCGAGCTGGCGGCGGTGATAGGTGCCGAGCGCTTCCTTGCCGAGATCCGAACCACCGCGAATCTGCAGCATCCGCACATCCTGCCGCTGCACGATTCGGGTCTCCTCCCCGACGAGAGCGGGCGACCGGCCGGTCGCCCCTACTACGTGATGCCGTACGTGGAGGGCGAATCGCTCCGCGACCGCCTCACCCGCGAGAAGCAGCTCCCCATCGCCGACGCGGTCCGGATCGCGGCCGAGGTGGCCGGCGCGCTGGACTACGCCCACCGCCACGGGATCATCCACCGCGACGTCAAACCCGAGAACATCCTGCTGCACGACGGCCGGGCGCTGGTGGCCGACTTCGGCATCGCGCTGGCGGCCACCAGCGCCGGCTCCCGGATGACCGAGACCGGCATGTCGCTCGGCACCCCGCACTACATGAGCCCCGAGCAGGCGATGGGCGCACGCGATCTCGACGCCCGGACCGACGTGTATGCCCTCGGCTGCGTGCTCTACGAGATGCTGGTGGGCGACCCGCCGTTCACCGGCAGCACCGCGCAGGCGATCGTGGCCAAGGTGATGACGGAGAAGCCGTCCCCGCCGTCGACGGTGCGCGACACCATTCCGGTGCCGGTCGAGGACGCCGTGCTCACCGCGCTGCAGAAGCTCCCCGCCGACCGGTTCGCCACGGCGGCCGAGTTCGGTGCGGCGCTGGCCGCCGAGGGGACCCTGGCGCGAGCAGCCCGGCCGCGCGTTGGCCGGCGGCACCCGGTCCAGCTGATGCCGCTTCTGCTCGCCGCCGCCCTGCTCGCCCTGGCACTGGGCTGGCTGCTTCGTGGGGTTGTGGCGGCTGGCCCCGCCCCCTCCCGGCCGGTTCGGCGTGCCGTGGTTCCCATGTCGCCCGAGTTCGATGTCCGGGGGAGCGACGTGGCGGTCTCCGCCGACGGCTCGACCATCGTGGCCACGGACGCCGGCCGGATCATGGTGCGCCAGGTGGACCGGATCGACGTACGCCCAGTGCCCAATGGCGACGGAGGCCAGCAGCCGTTTCTCTCGTCGGACGGCCGGCGCATCGGCTTCCTCCAAGGCTCGAGCATCGTGGTGCAGGACATCGACGGTAACAACCCGGTCACCCTGCCGTCGACGCCGATCCGTTCGGCCACCTTCCTGGACGAGGACCGCGTGATCGGCGCGGACAGCACGGGGCTCCTGCTCTTCGACCTTCGCACCGGGGAGCGGGAGGAGCTCATCCGGCTGTCGAGCGAGGCCAGGTTCTGGCAGCCGACAGTGCTGCCCGGCGGCCGCCGAGTGCTGGCATCGCTGGTGGGCGGGGATCTTTCCGGTGGCCGCATCGTCTCACTCGATCTGGCCTCGCGCCGGCTCGACAGCCTGCCCCTCGGGCCCGCTCTGCGGCCGCAGTACAGCGAAGGCTGGCTCTATTTCGTCCGGCCCACCGGCGCCCTGTTCGCCGTGCGGTTCGATCCGGGCGAGGGAGCGGCCGCCGGGACGCCGGTGGCGCTCGGTGATGTCGCCGTGGTGGCGCGCCTGGGCGGAGCATTCTACGGGGTCGGGGCGGGCGTGCTCGCCTACGGCGCGCGACCGCAGACGCAGATCGTGGCCCTGGACACGAACGGCCGGAGGACTCTGCTGTTCAACGAGCAGGGCAACTTTCACAATCCCCGGGTATCACCCGATGGGCGCCGCATCGCCCTGGATCGTGACGCCGGGGGCCAGGCAGGGCGCGACGTCTGGGTTCTGGACCTGGCAACCGGGACGCTGAGCCGCATCACCTCCGTGGGTGACGCCCATGACGCCATCTGGACCCCGGACGGCCGCCGCATCACCTACATCTCGTTCTCCACCGCGGGAGGCCCGCTGGTGACGGTATCCGCGGAGGGCGCCCCCGGCGAGGACAAGATCACCGTCCGGGGCGCTGTGAATCCCGGCGTCTGGCTGTCGGACGGCGCAACCCTCATTGTCGGGCTCTCCGGCGGACCCAGCAATGGCAACATCGTCGGCTTGCGGGCGAACGGTGCGGCGGCCGACACGATCGTGGACTCACGCTTCGACGAACATTCACCCGCGCTCTCGCCTGATGGGCGCTGGCTGGCCTATACCAGTGATGAGACCGGCCGGCGCCAGGTCTACGTGAGAGGCGTGGACGGGCACGGCGGGCGATTGCTGGTCTCCGAGGCCAACGGCGAGGAACCGGTGTGGAGCCGGGATGGCCGCCGCCTCCTGTACATCGAGCACGATGAAAAAACGTCCAGGGTGATCATCGCACGCATCGCCGAGGGAGCGCCTCCGCGGGTTACCGCCCGGTCGGTCGTCCTCGACGATCTGCGGTACCAGCCGGTAGGCAACCATGCCAACTGGGATGTCATGCCGGATGGCCGGATGGTGTTTATCGAGCCGGTGGGGGGGACCCAGCTCGTCATGGTATTCGACTGGGCGCCCGCCGAGAGCCGCACGCCGTGAGCCGCCCAACGCCGTCATTGCGAGGGGGACGGAGCCCCCGCGGCAATCTCCCGGCGTGACGCGAGGGGATCGCCACGCCGCTGCGCGGCTCGCGATGACGGGTGGGACGCGCGGAACCTGGGGTCCGGTCCACTAGCCAGTCCCTCCCGGCCGGCCCATTTTAGAAACTGCCTATGTTCCGAGGTGCGGGGGACCTGCTCACTCGTCTGCGTGGCGCTCTCGCCGACCGCTACCTTCTGGAGCGCGAGCTGGGCCAGGGTGGCATGGCCACGGTGTACCTGGCCCAGGACCTGAAGCACGATCGGAAGGTAGCAGTGAAGGTGCTGCGGCCCGAGCTGGCGGCCACGCTCGGACCCGAGCGATTCCTCCGCGAGATCGACGTCGCGGCCCACCTCCAGCATCCCCACATCCTGCCGCTCTACGACTCGGGCCGGCTCGACGACGAGTCCGGCATCTTCTACTACGTCATGCCCTACGTCGACGGCGAGTCGCTGCGGGCGCGGATCGATCGGGAGAAGCAGCTCCCGGTCGAGGACGCGATCCGGCTCGCCCTGGAGGTCGCCGATGCGCTGGGCGCCGCCCACAGCCATGGAGTGATCCACCGCGACATCAAGCCGGAGAACATCCTGCTGGAAGGCGAGCACGCCGTGGTAGCCGACTTCGGGATCGCCCGGGCGGTGAGCGCGGCCGGGGGAGAGCGGCTGACGGGGACCGGCATGGCGCTCGGCACGCCGCAGTACATGAGCCCCGAGCAGGGCGCGGCGGGAAGCGAGGTCGACGGGCGGTCCGACCTCTACTCCCTCGGTTGCGTGCTGTACGAGATGCTGACCGGCACCCCGCCCTTCACCGGCGCCACCGCCCAGATGGTCCTGGCCCGGCACTCGGTGGATCCGGTGCCCCGGGTGCGCACGGTCCGGAGCTCCGTTCCCGAGGCGGTAGAGCACGTGGTACTCCGCGCTCTGGCGAAGGTTCCGGCCGACCGCTACGCCACGGCCCGGCAATTCGCCGGCGCGCTCGCCCGGGCGGCGACCGCCACCGAGGCGGCTCAGCCCCAGCGCCCGAGGAGATGGAGGCGTCTGGTCGCGCTGCTCGCCATCGCCGCGGCCGCGGCCGTCGCGGTGTGGTGGACTACCGGCGGCAGCGGGAGCCGCCAGGCCGGATTCGATCCGGCCGGGGGCGGGCCGGCCCCTCGCCGAGTGGCCATCCTTTCCTTCGCGAACCTCTCGCCCGACACAGCGGACGCGTATCTCGCCCGGGGCGTCAGCGAGGAGATCGCGTCGCGGCTGGGCGACTACCCGGCCCTCAGGGTAGGGAGTCGCAGCTCGGTCGAGCGACTGGAGCGGGCCGACACCACGGACGTGTTGGCCGAGGCCCGGACGCTGGGGTTCGGTCACCTGGTGGAAGGGAGCCTGCGCCGCGCCGGGCAGCGGGTGCGGGTCTCGGTGCGGTTGGTCGATGCCGGCGACGGGATGCGGCGATGGAGCCGGAGCTACGACCGGGCGGCGACCGATCTCCTCGCATTGCAGGACGAGATCGCCCTCGAGGTGGCGCGGGCCGTGGTGGGCCACCTGTTGCCCGACACCATCCCCCGGCGAGCCGGACCGGGCCCCAACCCGGCCGCCCACGACCAACTGCTCCGGGGCAACTACTACATGGCGCAGCGCAACCCTCGCGGGCTCGCCCGGGCGATCGCGGCCTACGCCGAGGCCACCCGGCTCGACCCGGACTTCGCTGGCGCGTTCGCGAAGCTGGCCCACACACATATGCTCTTCCTCGACTGGGGGTGGACCTACGACGCGCTCCCCTCTGAGAGTCTGTTCGCCCGCGGCTGGCAGGCTGCGGAGCACGCGGTCCGGCTGGATCCGGGCCTGGCCGACGGGTGGCTGGCCCGGGGCTCTCTCCTCAGATTCGGCAATCCGGCCACGTTCTCGGGGGTCCGGGAGGCCCTTCAACGCGCGGTGGACCTCGATCCCGGCAATGCGGAGGCGCACCACGAATTCGGCCACATCCTGCGGCAGCTGGACGAGGATTCCGCCGCTGCCGCGGAGTTCCGGCGCGCGCTGGCGATCGAGCCGGACCGGCCGATGAGCCTGGTTCACCTCGGCTGGATCGACATGGTCCGGCGGCGATACTCCGGCGCACGGGGCTGGTTCGACAGCGCGGCGGCGCTGAATCCGGGATTCTTCCAGGCCTACGTGGAGCGGGCCGCCCTCCGCCTGGCCGCAGGCGACACCGCCGGGGCCCGGGTCGACGGGGAGACCGCCGTCCGGCTCCGACCAGGATCGGATAGCTTGGCCGCCGAGGACGTATTGGCGGCCCTGGATCTCCGGAGCGGCGACACCGCCGGCGCGCGGGCCCGACTGGCCCGGCTCCGCCCCGCCGCACCGGGGCCGGCCGAGGCCGGCGTGCATCAGGCGGCCGCCTGGGCCGCCCTCCTCGTCGGTGCCGGCGAGCAGCGTGAGGCGATGGACTTTCTCGAGCGCGCCCGGGTCGCGCCGGCCCATTTGCGGATGCATCTCAAGGAGCCCCGGTTCGACCCGCTCCGGAAGGACCCACGCTTCCAGCGGCTGATGACGGCACTGCGGGTGCGGGAGACGCGCCCGAGCGTCGACTGAGGACCGCCGCCGTCTCGCACGGAAGCGGAGCCTCTACGTCGGCTTGGTGTCCGGTCCACTAGCCAGCCCCTCCCCGCCCGCCCATCTTAGAACCTCCCCATCCATTTCCGAGGCCTCATTTGCCCGACCTGCTCAGCCGACTGCGGGACGCCCTCGCCGATCGCTACCTCCTGGAACAGGAGCTGGGCCAGGGTGGCATGGCCACGGTCTACCTGGCCCAGGACCTCAAGCACGACCGGAAGGTCGCGGTCAAGGTGTTGCGGCCCGAGCTGGCGGCGGTGATCGGCGCCGAGCGCTTCCTGGCCGAGATCAAGACCACCGCGAGCCTGCAGCACCCGCATATCCTCGCGCTTCACGACTCCGGCGAGGTGCTCGTAGAGCACCCCGAGCGGAGCGAGGGACCCCGTTCCTTCCTCTTCTACGTCATGCCCCTGGTCGAGGGGGAGTCGCTCCGCGACCGGTTGACCCGTGAGAAACAGCTGCCGGTGGACGAGGCGGTGCGGATCGCGACCGAAGTGGCGGCCGCCCTGGACTACGCCCACCGCCACGGCGTCATCCACCGCGACATCAAGCCGGAGAACATCCTGCTGCACGACGGGCAGGCGCTGGTGGCCGACTTCGGCATCGCGCTGGCGGTGAGCACCGCCGGCGGCGGCCGGCTGACCGAGACGGGAATGAGCCTCGGCACCCCGCACTACATGAGCCCAGAGCAGGCGATGGGGGAGCGGGAGATCTCGGCCAAGAGCGATGAATACGCCCTGGGCTGCGTGTTGTACGAGATGCTGGTGGGGGAGCCGCCCTTCACCGGCCCCACGGCGCAGGCCATCGTGGCGCGGGTGATGACCGAGGATCCGCGCTCGCTCACCATCCAGCGCAAGACCATCCCGCCCCACGTCGAGGCGGCGGTGCAGAAGGCGCTGGCGAAGCTGCCGGCGGACCGGTTCGCCGGGCCCGCGCAATTCGCCGAGGCGCTGGGCAGGCCCGGACCGCTGACCGCGACGGTGGCCCGCCCGGCGGCGTCTCGGGCCGCCCTCCCACCCCACCGCCGGGCCGCCCTGATCCCGTGGGCCGTCGCGGTGGTGGCGGTGGCCGCGGCGCTGTGGGCCGGGCTCCGTCCCCGGCCCGAGCGCCCGGCTCGGCCGGTGGTGCGGTTCGACATCCAGCTCCCCCGTGACGCCCAGGCCGTCGGGGCGACCGGATCCACCATCGCGTTCTCCCCCGACGGGTCGCAGATCGTGTACATCGGGAAAGCGCCCTCGGGCCAGCGGCTCTACGTGCGGCGGATGGATCGGCCGGATCCGGTTCCGGTGCCGGGCACGGAGGGCGCCTCGCTGCCGTTCTTCTCACCCGACGGGCAGTGGCTGGGCTTCAGCCAAGGCGACAGACTGGTGAAGGTGGCGCTCGCGGGCGGACCGGTCACCCCGATCTCCATGGTGCCCGGCCCCGTCTACGGCGCGACCTGGACGGCGGGCGACACCATCATCTTCGGGGCCGACTCCGGGCTGATGGACGTTCCGGCCACGGGCGGAACCGCCCGCTTGATCGCCCGGCCTGACAGCGGCGAAGCGTTCCGTTTTCCAGAGGTCCTGCCCGGCGGGCGCGCCGTGCTGTTCGGTGTCATGGGCGGGGGGACCTTGAAGCTCGCGGCCCTGATCCGGCGCACCGGCCAGGTGAAACGGCTGCAGCAGCAGGGGGGGTATCCCCGCTACGTCACCGGCGGCTTCGTGGTGCTCTCCGACCCGTCCGGCATCGTCTCGGCGGTCCCCTTCGACGCCGCGGGTCTCGAGGTCACCGGGCCGGCGCTGCCCCTCCGCGACAAGCTGCGGACGGGACCGGACGGCGACGTCAACCTGGGAGTGTCCCGGTCGGGGGATTTCGCGCTGCAAGCCTCTGTGACAGGGGGGAGCCGGCTGGTCCTGGTGGATCGCAGCGGCACGGCGCGCGATGCCGGCGCCGACTCGGGGTATTACTTCCAACCTCGGCTTTCGCCGGACGGCAAGCGGGTGGCTCTCACCCGGGCCACCGACTTTTCCTTCGCCTCCCCGGACATCTGGGTATTCGATTTCAATCAGCGCACCCGCACCAGGGTGACCTTCGACACGGCGGCGGTCTTTCCGGTGTGGACGCCCGACGGCCGGCGCATCGCATATACCAGATTCCCCGATCCCGGTGGCGTCTTCAGTTTTGCGGGCCACATCTATTGGGTGCCGGCGGACGGGAGTGGCGCGCCGGAATCTCTCGTGGTGCGGCCCGGCCGGTGGATTGCGTCAACCTTCGAGCCCGAAGGGCGCGGCCTGGCGTACTACGGCGTGACCGCCCCGCAGGGGAAGGCCGAAGTCTGGCGAATGAGGCTCGGCGCCGGCGAGGCTCCCCAACAGATCCTGGCGAGCGGGTTCCAGAACGGCGCGCCGTCACTGTCGCCCGACGGCCGGTGGTTCGCCTATGTCTCCGACGAGTCGGGACGCGCCGAAGTCTACGTGCGCCCCTATCCGGGACCGGGGGGGCGCTGGCAGGTGTCGCTGGACGGGGGTACCGAGCCGCTCTGGTCGCCCACCGGGCGGGAGATCTTCTACCGCGACGGCGACCGGATGATGGCGGCCGCGGTTCGCACCCAGCCCGGGTTCGAGGTCGGGAGCCGGACCCAGCTATTCACCGGTACCTACAATCCGACTGCGGGTGGACCCACCAACTCCTGCAACTACGATGTCACCCGCGACGGCCAGACCTTCGTCATGTTGCAAGCGCTGGTGGGAAGTGCGCAGGCGGTGGTCGTCACCCTGAACTGGTTCGAGCAGGTGGCCAGGAAGGGGCGGGGGACGCGGTAGGCGGCGCCACCGGACCACCGCCGTCATTGCGAGGGGGCGAAGCCCCCGTGGCAATCTCCCAGCGTGACGCGAGGGGATGGCTTCGGGCACCCATCCTAAGAGCCTCCCTATCTCCGAGGGCCACGGTGCCGGACCTGAGCACCGGTCTCGGGGACCCCCTCGTCCTCTGGCTCACGGGGGTGCCGCATCGTATCGTTCCGATACTCTCGACCCTAGGCCTCTCGTGCCCCCTGATCTCCAGGAACGTCTCCAGACCGCCCTCGGAGACGCGTTCCGGCTAGAAGGCGAGCTGGGCGGCGGTGCCATGAGCCGCGTCTTCGTCGCCGAGGAAACCGCCCTCGGCCGAAAGGTCGTGATCAAGGTCCTGCCGCCGGAGCTCGCGGCGGGCCTGAGCGTGGACCGGTTCCGCCGCGAGATCCAGCTCTCGGCCTCGCTCCAGCATCCCCACATCGTCCCGCTGCTCTCCGCCGGCCAGGCCGACGACCTCCTGTACTATTCCATGCCGCTGGTCGAGGGCGAGTCGCTGCGGGCCCGGCTCGCGCGGGACGGGGAGCTGCCGGTTCCCGAGGCGGTCCGCGTCCTGCGGGACGTGGGGGACGCGCTGAGCTACGCCCATCGGCACGGGGTGGTCCACCGGGACATCAAGCCCGACAACGTGCTGCTCACCGACCATCACGCCGTGGTCACCGACTTCGGGGTCGCCAAGGCCCTGGACGAGGCGGCGCGGCAGTCCTCCCTCACGGGCACCGGTCTCGCGCTCGGCACGCCGGCCTACATGGCCCCCGAGCAGGCCGCCGCGGACCCCCACACCGACCACCGTGCCGACATCTATGCCCTCGGCGTCCTGGGGTACGAGATCCTCGCCGGCCGTCCCCCGTTCACCGGTCCCTCCGCCCAGGCGGTGGTCGCGGCTCACCTGGTCCAGGCGCCGACGCCGCTCGCCGAGCTGCGCCCCAGCGTGCCGCCCGCTCTCGCGGCGCTGGTCATGCGCTGCCTGGAGAAGCGACCCGCCGACCGCTGGCAGAGCGCGGCGGAGCTGCTCCATACGCTCGAGTCGTTCAGCACGCCGGGTGACGGCGTCGCGGCGGCGGGCGTCACCAGCCCGCCGCGGAGGAGGCCCGTACTGCGCCGGCCGGTCGCGCTCCTCGCGCTGGGTGCCGGGCTGATCGCCGCTGCCGCCGGCTGGCTCATCTTCCAGAGGACGCGGAGCGCTGGGCCGCTCGACCCCAACCTGGTCGCCGTCGCGCCGTTCGATGTCCCGGATCCCAAGCTGTCGCTCTGGCGCGAAGGGCTGGTGGATGTGCTCTCGCGGAACCTGGACGGGGCTGGCCCGATCCGGAGCGTGCCGCCCACGACGGTGATCCGCCGCTGGAGCGGCCGCGCCGACCGACTCTCGGCGTCCGGGCTGGGCCGGCGCACCAGGGCCGGTCTCGTGGTGTTCGGAAGCCTGATTGGCGCCGGCCCCGATTCCGCGCGCGTCACAGCCACCGCGCTCGACGTGCTGGCGGGCCGCCCGCTCGCCGACATCGAGCTGCGCGACGCCGCCAACCGGATGGACCGGCTGGCCGACTCCCTCACGGTGCGACTGCTGCGAGAGCTGGGTCGCACCCGCCGGATCGAGGTGTTTCGTACCGGTTCGCTGGGGTCCACCTCGCTGCCGGCGCTCAAGGCGTTCCTCCAGGGCGAGCAGTGGTTCCGCCGGGCGGCGTGGGACTCGGCGCTCGCGTCCTACGAGCAGGCCATCGCCCTCGACAGCACCTTTCCGCTCGCCCTCCGGCGCGCCGCGCAGGTCCTGGGCTGGCAACGCACGGCCTTCGATTCCGTCTCGGAGGCGCTGGCGCTCCGGGCGGGCGCGTTGAACCGCGGCCTCGCCCCGCGCGACAGCCTGCTGGTCACGGCCGACTCGCTGTTCGCGGCACTGTATTCGACGATTCCGGTGGTGGACTGGTCGGTGATTCGGCGGGTTCACGCTGTCGCCCAGGAGCTGACGCAGCGATACCCTGACGACTTCGAGTCGTGGTACATCCTTGGCGAGGCTCGCTACCATGTTGGCAGCCCGGTCGGGACCGGGCCTCGCCAGGCGCTGGAGGCGTTCGATCAGGCTATCGCGAACGACTCCTCGTTCGCCCCGGCATACATCCACGCCGTCGAGCTGGCGCTGTGGCTCGACGGGCCGGAAGCGGGAGTGCGCTATGCCACGGGCTATCTGAGGCTGGAACCGACGGACGTGTCAGCATCCGGGATCGGCTTGGCCCAACGGATCATGCGGGCGGCGCGGACTCGGCCTTCGGAGATCACCCAACTCCTGCAGAACGCTTCGCCCGCGGCGCTGTTCGACGCAGGAGGCGCTCTGCGGCATGCGTCGGACTCGAGCGAATCCATTATCGCGGTCGCGCGCGCCCTCGTGGCCGCACCGGCAGGCGACGCCCAATGGCTCACGCCGGCGGCCCGGGAGCGGCGGCTGGGCCAGAGCCTGCTCTACCGCGGGCACGTACGCGACGCCGCGAGAATTCTCTTCGATAACCCGGGCACTCTACCGCCGTTCCTGATCGAGGCAGCCCTCCTGAGCCCCACTCCCCCGGAGAGTGCCGGTCCCGTGTTTCGCCGCTGGCTCGACGAGGGCTCAGTCCCGGCCGTCGGTGCCCTATGGTGGTGGTCGGCACAGAGGGATAGCGTCTCGATCCGCGAGCTCGAGCGGAGGAGCGATTCGGTGGCCCGCTCGAGCCGGGACGTGGGGCCCCGCGCGATCGCGGTGTACACCGCGGAGGCAGCCCACGCCTACCTGACGCTCGTGCGGGGCGACACCGCGATGGCGATACGCCGGTTCGAGGCGCTGCCCGATTCGCTCTGCCCCTTCTGTTATTTCCACCGGCTGACCCTGGCCCAGCTCCTCTCGGCCAGGCAAGAGGACCAAAAGGCGGCCCAGCTCCTGGACCGTTGGCTGACGGAGCTGCAGGTGCCCAGCCAGGTCCTCTGGACCCTGGAACGCGCCCGCGTGGCCGAGCGGCTGGGCGACCGGGAGACGGCCGCGCACGACTATCAGTACGTTGTCGACGTCTGGCGGCGTGCTGATTCCCAGCTTCAGCCGTACGTGACCGAGGCCCGAGAGGGGCTCAGGCGCTTGGCCGGCGAGCCTCGATATTGATCTTCCGGTTGTGCCTTTATAAATGTGTGCGGGACACTCCAGGGTGCGGTACGCCGGTGTCAACCGATCGTCCACCCTGCGGCATCGAGGTGGAGCGGCGCCTTCGCTCTGGCCCGGCCGGCGTTGTGGCTGTACCGTAAGTCTGGACTTGGGGCGAACCCCGCTCGTCCGATGAACCAGGTCGTCCCCTATGATCAAGCGAAGACCAGGTATTCTGGCCACTCCTTGGAGGCTGGCGGCCGCGCTCGCCTCGGTCGTCCTGCTCGCGTTCGCCGTCTATGCCAGCACCTTCGCCATCTCGTACGGGGACCTGTTCCGCGAGGATGACCCGCTCCTCGCGACGGACGTCGGGCGGCTCGCGCCCGCGCGAGTCGAACGGGTGGACCAGGTGCGCGAGATCGAGCAGCTCCGGACCGTGTTGCGGGACGCGAGAGCGCGCGGCCTAAAGGTGTCGATCTCCGGCAGCCGGCACAGTCAGGGGGGCCACACCTATCGCGCCGGGGGCGTGGTGCTGAACATGCGCCGGTTCAACCGCATCCGCGCCATCGATTCGGCAAGCACGACCATCACGGTGGAGAGCGGCGCGACCTGGGACGAAGTGCAGCGGGCCATCGCGCCTCGGGGCCTGGCGCTCAAGGTGATGCAGTCGTCCAACATTTTCACCGTGGGCGGCACGCTGAGCGCTAACGCGCACGGGCGCAACGTCGATGTGATGCAGATGGTCGACGTGGTGGAGCGCTTCGGGCTGCTGCTGGCCGACGGGAGCGTCGTCGAGGTCAGCCGCACCGAGAACCCCGAGCTCTTCTCACTAGTGATCGGCGGCTACGGCCTCTACGGCGTGATCCTCGACGTCACGCTTCGGGTCACCCGCGACGAGCTGTACGAACAGCGCGCCGAATCGATGGACTACACCGAGTTCCCGGCCTACTTCGCCCGGCGAGTGCAGGGCGATTCCAACGTGGTGCTGATGCTGGCGCGCCCGTCGATCGATCCGGACCCCGACTCGTTCCTCAAAGAGCTGGTGGTCGTGACCTGGCGGCGGGTGCGCGACGGCAGGAGCGGCATCTTCGAGCTGACCGAGGAGGAGCACGTCCTGCGCGATCGGTTCTTCTTCGGCCTCTCCCGGCGGTTCGACTGGGCCAAGTCGCTCCGCTGGAAGCTCCAGAAGCGGGTCGAGTTGGGCGCCGAGGCGGCCCGAATCGTCTCGCGCAACAACTCGATGCGGCCGCCCCTCGCGCCGCTCAAGTTCCTGGATTACCGGTCCAGCAAGGACACTGACATCATCCAGGAGTACTATGTACCGGTCGAGCGCTTCGTACCCTTCATGGACCGCTTCCGCGAGATCCTCCTGGCCGGCGATATGAACGTCTTGAGCTCGACCGTGCGCTACGTGCGCCCCAACGCCACGCCGGTCCTGTCCTACGCGCCGCACAAGGACGTGTTCGCGATCATCCAGATGAGCAACGTCGGGCTGGCCCCGAAGGAGCAGGCACACGCGGAGGCGGTGACCAGGCGGCTGGTCGATGCCGCGCTGGAGCACGGCGGCACCTACTACCTGACCTACCAGCTCTACCCCTCGCCCGAGCAGCTGCATCGCGCCTACCCCAACGCGCGTCACGCCTTCGAGCGCAAGCGGTTCTATGACCCCACCGAGCTCTTCTCCAGCCAATTCTACGAGAGATATGGGCATACCCAGCCGCACTGAGGCCCCGCCGCCGCGGCGCCGGCTTCTGCGCCGCATCCTGGCAGCCCTCATCATCGCCTTGGCGCTGATCGCCGCCTACTGCTTCGGTTACGAGCCCCCTTACCGGGGCTCTCTCGTCGCCTCGCCGCCACGCCCGCTGGTCTTCGCTCATCGCGGCTTCGGCGAGCACGCGCCGGACAACAGCCTCTACGCCGTCGAGCGCGCACTCGAGGCCGGCATGGATGGCGTGGACGTGGACGGCCAGCTCACCCGGGATGGCGAGCTGGTCATTTTCCACGACCTGAGCGTCGACCGGCTGACCTCGGGCACCGGCCCGGTACGCGACAAGACCCTCGCCGAGATGCTCGCGCTCGACCTGGGGCCCGACTACGACTCGGCGATACGCGGCACCAACGTCCACACCTTCGAGGACTTCGTCCGCACGGCGAAGGGACGCGGTATCCTCATGGTCGAGTTGAAGGTGCCCGGCCTCGCGCCGACCGGGATCGAGCGGCGCGCCGTCGAGGCCATCCAACGGCACCAGGCCCATGCGGACGTCGTGCTCAGCTCGTTCAACCCGCTCGTGCTCCATCGCCTGAAGCGGCTCGATCCCGAGGTCCGGACGGCGCTCATCTTCATGGACACCAACTGGAACCCGGAGCTCCTGGCGGAGATTCGGCCGGAAGACCGGGTGGACCTGCCGTGGTTCCTCCGGCAGGAGTGGATCCGCCGCGCGGTGCGCAAGCTGGTCGAGCCCGATCTGCTCAGTATCAATCACGAGGTGGACGAGGCGGTGACCGACCGGCTGATCGCCAAGGGGTGGCCGGTGTTCATCTGGACCCCGGATGACGAGGCGGACCTCAGCCGGGCGCTGTCGAAGCGGCCCTACGGCGTGATCTCGGATGAGCCGATCCGCGCCAAACAGCTGCGCGACAGATGAGCACCCCGATCGCGCTTCACCAGCCGGGGGTTGCGATTCACGATCCCGACGTCGTCTTCACCGATCTCGGGCTGGCGATCCTCGCCGCCTGGCTCGGGTGGCGGCTGTGGGCCAGGACTGGTCCGGGGACGCTGCCAAGGGCCGGCGTTGTCCTCCTGGGCGGGCTCGCCAGCGCGGCATTCTGGGGCGCGATCTTCCACGCCTTTTTCCCCGCCGACACGG
>Ga0326597_10002797_pt1 | contig 25829 bp, 22 predicted proteins | sample RVTome_12_FD_203789 | JGI IMG/M metagenome (GOLD analysis project Ga0326597, IMG submission 203789) | Soil microbial communities from uranium-contaminated site in the Upper Colorado River Basin, Wyoming, United States - RVT100D185 | ecosystem: Environmental > Terrestrial > Soil > Contaminated >... | reverse complement strand
GTCTCGTCCATCGGGCCGGTCGCGCCGACGATGAAGACGGGCGCGCGGTCGACGTAGGCGTAGTAGATCGCAAGATTGGAATGCAGCAGCCCCACGAGATTGTGCACGATGGCGATCATGGGCCTGCCGCTCGCTTTGGCGTAGCCGTGCGCGATCTGCACCGCGGTCTCCTCGTGCTGGCACAGCATCATGACTGGCTTGTTGCCGCCGTAGTTCACCATCGAGTCGTGCAGCCCGCGGTAGCTCGCGCCGGGATTCAGCGCCGCGTACGGGAATTCGTAGCGGTGCATCATGTCCACGATGACGTCGGAGCCCCAGCGCCGGACATCGCCGGCAGCAGGCTTCGGGGATTTCGGCTTCGGGCTGGATTTGGCCATGGTCGTCGGCGGAAGGCGGAAAGCGTTCGAAATGCGGGCGCGGGCGGCAGGCGCGTGCCGCGGCGTCAGCCGCGGAAGGCCCGCGTGCGCGCGCTGGATGTCACGACCGGGTTGCGCCCGCCGCGTGTGCCGCCAGCGGGGCGCATGGCGCCTAGATGGTCGCGACGAGCCAGAGGCCGGCGAGGCCGATCGCGGCGCCGCCCGCGCGCAGCAGTGGGATACGGCGTCTCATCAGCAAGCCCCCGCCGGCGCCGAACGCGTGCAGCAGGGCCGTTGCAACGACGAGCCCGGCGAAGTACTGCCAGGGCGCCGCGAACGCCGGCATCTCGGCGCCATGCGCGTGGCCGTGCACGAGACCGAATGCGCCGATCAGCGGCACCGCCCAGTACCACGCCGCGCGCGGAGTGAAGGCCACCAGCGCGCCAAGGGTCAGGACCGAAACGGCGATTCCGGCTTCGCCGAGCGGCATCGCGAAGCCGGCGGCGCCCAGCATCGCGCCGGCGACCATCGCCGTGATGAACGCCGCCGGGATGGCGAGTGCTCGGCCGCCGCCGAGCTGCACGGCCCAGATGCCCACGGCGATCATGGCGAGCAGGTGATCGAGCCCCAGGAAGGGGTGCGCCAGCCCGGCGGCGAACCCTTCTCCGTAATGCACGCCGGTGTGCGCGTGCGACGCGGCGCTGGCAACCAGTCCCAGAACGAGAACCGCATGTTCCCCTTTTTTCATGCCTCTTCCTTCCTTGCCGATTGTTTTTGAAAACCGTAACGAAACGTCCTGCCCATCAAGCGCAACGCCAGGCGAAGCACCTGGCGTTGTCGGGGGGACCGGTCACCAGTCACCAGTCACCAGTCACCAGTTACCAGTCACGAGTCACGAGTCACGAGCCGTCAGGCTCAGGCGGTTTCCCTGACCTTCGCCACCAGGTAGCGCATCAGCGCCTCCGCGTTCAGCACGACCGTGGGATCGTACTCCGGCGCGTCCTCGAGCTGCTCGAGGTCGTTCAGTCCGCAGAACTTGTAGACGCGGTTGATCGCCGAGATCAGCCGCACCGGGCGCTCCGGGTCGGCGTTGAAGTGCTGGTGCACGGTGTTGGGCGGAATATAGATGAGATCGCCCGCCTCCCACTCGTAACGCTTGACCTCGGGCTGCACGATCCAGTGATAGGTGTCGGTGATCTCGACGTCGCAGTCCTGGTGCAGGTCGTAGCCGCGGCCCTCGAGCACGTAGAGGCATTCCTCGGCGAGATGGCGGTGCTTCCCCGAGCGGCTGCCCGGCGGGATGATCTGCATGTAGGCGTCGACCGTCTCCATGCGGGTGTTCATCTGCTCGTTCAGGAGGTGCTTCAGCAGTCCCTGCCGCGACATCTCCCACGGCATCTCTTCCGGGCGGACGATCTTCTTGCGCTTGGCGTTGCGCGCCGGCGCGCTGGTCGCGTCGTCGAGCAGGTTCTGGTAGAGCTTGCCGCTCGTCTTGCCCTTCAACCACGCTTTCGATTCACCCCAGGCCATGGCTCACTCCGGTGAATGGTTGTAGTCCTGCTCCCCCTCGCGCGCCTCGAATCCCTTGCCGCCGGGCGTCGGCTCCGTCGGGCGCGGCTCCACCGTCTTCTGGAAGAGCATGTTGAGGAACAGGTACATCGGCTTGGTCTTCAGCACCAGCGCGCGCGCCGGCTTGTCGGGATCGGCGTTGTGGTGCTGGTGCACGCAGTTGTTGTGCACGATCGCGATGTCCCCGGCCTGCCAGTCGTAGCGCACCCCGTCGTGGATCTCGTAGCCCTTGCCGTCGAGGATGTAGAACGCGGCCTCGTTGACGTGGCCGTGCTTCTGCGACTTGCCGCCGGGTCCGTACTCCTCGAGATGGATGTGAAAGGTCTGGGTCATGCCGTCCACCGGCTCCATGTAGTGCCGGCTGTAGCACTGCGGGCCGTCCATGAACTTCAGCTCGGCTCCTTTCTGCACCCGCGGCAGCGAGCGCAGCCGCTTCAGCTCGTCCTTGAGGTTGTAGTGCCCCTGGATGCCGCGGACGAAGACGCGGTCCTTCTTGCTGTGGTAATGCGATTCCGTGCCCATGCAGTCCTCCTGCGGCGGCCTCCGCCGACTGATGCCCTGATTATAAGGCGAAAATCGAAAGGCGAAAGTCCAAAGTGGCCGAAACCGTGCGTAAGGCTTGCCGGCGTGGACATCGGTTTCTCTCTCCGGTGCCGGCCGCCCTCTGCGTCGCGCGCGTTGAACGGCGCTTGCGTCCGTTCGAACGGGCGCACATAAAACAGCGCTATGCGTCTGTTTTATGCGGCCTTCGGCGGAAGCGCTCCCGCTTCCGCCTGGTAGGCCTCGTCCATGCGCGACTTGAGCCCGTGCTTCGCCAGCGCCTCGGCGAACCACTTGCGCACGACCGGCGGCTCGTCGGCGTAGTCGATCTGGTCGCCGCCCACGCGCCGGCTGATCCAGGCCTTGGGCACGCCCTGCGCGTTGCGAATCGCGACCCCCTCGTGCTTGAACGCGAGGTAGCGCGCCGGCGTGGTGCCGGTGTTGAAGTGCTGGTGCTGCCACATGTTGGGCGGCACGATCATCGTGCCCACCTTCCACTCGTAGCGCCGCGGCTCCTCGCCCTCCGGCCACATCAGGGAGTAGCCCTCGCCGGAGAGGATGATGACGTGCGCGCCGGGGCCGTGCGCGTGCGCCTTCTTGTAGGTGCCCGTCGGGAACTGCGAGATATGGCTGTTCATCGAGCTCTTGGCCATGTTGAAGCGGATGTGGCCGCCGCCCGCGCCCCGCTCCTTGGCGGTGATGAGGGGCAGGTTGACCGCGTCCGGGACGAAGTTCGTGTCGAGCAGGAAGCCTTTCTGCTCGCTCTTGGGCGCGAAGTAGTCGGGCTCGCCGGCAAAACGATTTTTGAAGTCGACTTTCGTGTTGAAGACGAAGTCGGGATCGTCGTACAGGTTCATGACGACCGGGCCGTTGGTGACCGCGACGTAGCGCGCCGGTGCCTCTCCGGAGCCGTTGAAATGCTGGTGCCAGGCGTTGACGGGGATCGCGAAGAGGGCCCCCGCCTTCCACTCGAACGTGATCCGCTGGCCGGCGTCGTTCCACACGGCGGTGGAGCCGCGCCCGGAGAGGATCATGACCATCTCCTCGAAGAGCTGCCGGTGCGGCGCGAGCTTGCCGCCGGCCGGGATCTCGCACACGTAGCAGTCGTTCGAGGTGCGCGAGGCGTCATGGTTCATGTAGACGCCGCGCCCGCCGCGGCGCGCCCACGGCTTCAGCTCGACCGAGTTGAGATCCGGGACGTGGAACGAGGGAATGATGTCCAGCCCCTCGGACTTCACCCAGCGCGTGTAGGGCGTCTCCTTCTCCGTGGCGAATTTCTTCGCCATCTCGTCCGAAACCATCGCGTTCTTGGCCATCGATCACCTCTCGATTCCGATACGGCGGCAATCTACCTCAAGCGCGGCGCCGCTGCCAGCGCCCGTCAAACAGTGACCGGTGACTCGTGACTCGTGACTGGTGACTGGGCTCCCGGCATCCGCCGGAGATCCGCCTCTCGCCTCCCGCTTCCCGATTCCCGATTCGCGATTCCCGATTCCCGATTCCCGATTGCGATTCCCGCTACTTGTCGTGACGGTGCTTGTGATGAGAGTGGCCGTGGGGATGCGGGTGGTCGTGATTGTGGTCGTGATCGTGATGGTGGCCATGATCGTGATCATGGTCATGGTGGGGATGATGGTGATGATGGCCGTGCAGGTGCGTATGGGCGTGGCCGTGAACGGGCCTGTACTCGGCCGGATCGTTGGGGTGTCTCGGATCCTCGGTGAACAGCAGTGACTTGATCGTCACCGGCACCGTATGCGACGGCAGCCGGATGCGCCCCAGGTCGATGTAGTCGAGGTCCCACAGCGTCACGCCGTCGATCACGAGAATCTCGTTTTCCACCTTCAGCTCCTCGCGCAGGATGGCGCCGAGCGTCTGCGCGATGTCGCCGTCGAGCACGAGGTACAGCGCTTTGCCGCTCTCGATCGTCCGCGGCAGTCCCTGCACGATGCCCCGCGCGAAGGCCGCGATGCGCGGGTACGACGGCGCGCCCGTCCAGCGAAACGCCAGCGCGACCTCCGATTCGCCTTCCGCGAGATCGAACGCGGTGAAATGGCCCCGGATCGCGCGAGCGAGATCGGCCGCCACGATTTCCTCGCGGCACTCGTAGGGCGGCTGCAGCACCTGCAGGTTCTTGCGCGGGAGCAGCGCGCCGGGGCTCGAAATGTAAATCGTGTTGCCGGAGAGCTGCACGCTGTATTCCGAGGCGCCGACGGCGGTGGCGCGGATGCATTCGCCCGGGGGCAGCAGCGGCCAGGGCAGCGCCCCCCGCGCCACGCGTTGCGCGATGGCGGCGCCGAGCAGCTTGCCCATGTCGCCGAAGTCGCGCGTCTCCCGGCCGTACACGTACTCGCCGACGCCGCCCGAGAACATGACGCCGTCGATGTGCCCGAGCGCCGCGATGGGGTCGGTCAGGTAGAGGTGCTCGATCGCGTGCGGCAGCGGGCGCTCGCGTATCGCGGCGATCAGCGCGTCGGCCATCCAGCCGGCGACAAGCGCCATGTCCTCGCGGGGCGCGGTGTCGCCGAGCTGCCAGCGAAAGCCCGCTTCGGCGGCGTGGTGGCGGCCGGCCGGGTCGAGGCGCACGATGCGCTGCTCCCCGTCCACTACCTGGAGGCGCCCGCCGATGTGCACCGCGGCCATGGCGGCGATGCGGCCGCCTTCCACCACCGCGAGCTTGGTCGTGCCGCCGCCGATGTCCACGTTGAGAATGCGCTTGCCTTCGTCGTGCGAGACGCGCGCGGCGCCCGAGCCGTAGGCGGCGAGCATCGCCTCCAGGTGATGTCCGGCCGCGGCGCACACGAACTCGCCGCCGTTCTCGGCGAGCAGCTCCGAGATCGCCTGCGCGTTCTCGCGGCGCAGCGCTTCGCCGGTCAGGATCACGACGCCGGAATCGATCTGGTCCGGGTGCAGGCCCGACCGCGTGTAGGCCTCGTCGATGATCGCCGCGAGCTGCTCCGCGTCGATCGTCTTTTCGTCGCGGTACGGCGTCAGCGCGACCGGCGACTGGAACAGCGTCTCGCGCTCCGCCACGCAGTAGCGGCTCGACAGGTCCTCGCCGAGACGGCGCAGGTGGATGCGCGAGAAGATGAGCTGCGTGCCGGAGGAGCCGATGTCCATGCCGACGCTCGTGAGCGAGACGTGGTCCTGGATCCAGAGCGGGTTGTCCTCCGGCGACCCGTCCTCGCCGAAGTCGTCGTGATCGTGGTCGTGGTCGAACGCGTCGTCGCCGTCGTGCGAATGTCCGGCGTCCATGCCCCACTGGTGGTCGACCAGCGTGTGGCCGGTCTTCTTCGGCTCGTCGTCCTTTTCAGCCATGATTTTCTCGTCATTCCCGCGAAGGCGGGAATCTAGGCAATTCATTGTTCCCCCATCCTACCTTCCCCCAAAGGGGGAAGGGGATACCCGCCTCCGCGGGGATGACGGCAGCGTCGCTCAACGGTAAAGCTCGGGATACTTCGCGCGCACCTTCGCCGCGAGCTCCGGCGAGCTCTGGCACACCTTCGGAAAGGTGTCGAGCTGCTCGTAGGGGCGGCAGGCGTCGATCACCATGCGCGTGTTGTAGGGGCGGCTCTTGTCGGTGACGAGCGTGTCGAGCCGCGAGGACCAGCAGTGGTCGAGCACCGTGGTGCGCGACTTGGGGTCGCAGCGCGTGCCCATCGCCCAGATCACGTCGTGGATGTCGGTCGGGTCCACGTCGTCGTCCACCACCACGATCCAGCGGCTCACGTAGCCGACCGAGGCGAGCTGGGAGGCGACGAGCCCGACCTGCGTCGAGTGGCCGAAGTAGCGCTGCTTGATCGAGACCACGCAGAACGTGCGGCCCGCGCCGGCCTGGTGCAGCCACGCGCCCCGGACGTCGGGTATGCCCGCCGCGTCGAGCGCGTCGAGCAGGCCCGCCGAGCGCAGGAAGCAGCGCTCGAAGAGGTGCGAATGCGGCGGCTTCTGGCTCGCCGCGCAGGTCAGGATGGGGTTCGTGCGATGGTAAATGCGGTTGATGCGGATCACGGGCTCGTGCTGCGCGTCGCCGGCGTAGTAGCCGTGCCACTCGCCGAACGGGCCCTCGAGCGCGGTCTCGGTCGCGGAAATCTCGCCTTCCATCACGATCTCCGAGCGCGCGGGGAAGAGCAGGCCCGTGGTCTCGCCCTCGATCAGCTCCATCGGCCGGTCCATGAGCCCGCCCGCCCATTCGTACTCCGGCATCGAATCGGGCATCGTGAAACCGGCGGCGAGATAGGTGATGGGATCCGTGCCGACGATGATCACGACCGGACAGGGCTTGCCGGCCTTCAGGTACTTGTCGCGGTGGATGCGCCCCTGCTTGCCGTTGGAGATGTAGGACGCGCACCGGTCGGGGCCCAGCACCTGGACGCGGTAAGTGCCGACGTTGATGCGGCCGGTATCCGGGTCGCGGGTGACGACGCCGCATGCGGTGCCGATGTAGCGCCCGCCGTCGTCCTCGTGGTGGATCGGGACCGGAAACTTGAGCATGTCCACCTGGTCCCCGCGCAGCACGTTCTCCAGCACCGGGCCGTCCTTCACGACTTTGGGCGGCACGCGCTTGAAGCCCTTCTTGATGTGCTTGCGGTAGTGGTCGAGCATGTCCTTGCGGTTGTCCGCGCGCGACGGCTCCATGCCGAGCACGAGCGACAGGCGGTAGGGCGAGCCGAACATGCCGTAGGCGCAGCGCCAGCCCTTCGGGTAGTCGGGGATCTCGTCGAACAGCAGCATCGGCGACTTCTCGACTTTCTGGCGGTAGAGGACTTCGGTCACCGCGCCGAGCTCGCGGTCCCAGTGCGCGTTCTTCACGTGAGCGAGCTCGCCCCGCTTCTCGACGGCGGTGATGAATTCGCGCAGGTCGTTCTGGATGGTTGCGCCGTTGCCGGTCGCCATGCTGGTCTCCTCGATGCCCGGTTGCCGCTGAAGGTCGGGTACTTTACCTCAATCGCGCCGCCCGGCGCTGCATCGCGCGGGGGTTTGCGGGCTGGTATCCTAACGACCGTGACTCGCGGCTCGCGGCTCGCGGATCGTAGGCGCAAAAGGGGAGGCGAAAGCGACATTTCGACGAGCTCCCGCGAAGCGCGAGTTCGAGCCACCAACCACCAGCCACCAGCCACCAGCCACCAGCCACGGATCACGAGTCACCAGTCACGAGTCACCAGTCACCAGTCACCAGTCACGAGTCACGCAGTCCGATCTGCAAGATCAACGGTAACGAGGTCCCGCCATTTTCGACGCGAATAAAGAAGGGGCGCCGGCATTCAACGCGCCGCCGCTCGCCTGCGACAGCCATTTTCACGTGTTCGGGCCGGCGGAGCGCTATTCCTACGGCACCGACATCCGCTATAAGCCGCCGCTCGCGCCGCTCGAGGATTACCTCCAGCTCGCGAAGCATCTCGGCATCTCGCGCCACGTGTTCGTGCAGCCGAGCGCGTACGGGCGGGACAACGCCTGCATGCTGGACGCGATGCGCGAGGTGGGCGCCGCGTGCCGGGGCATCGTGGACATCGACGAGAACATCCCGGAGGCGGACCTTGCCCGCCTGAACCAGGCGGGGGTGCGCGGCGTGCGCGTCAACGTCAATCCGATCAAGCCGCTGGAGCCGGGCTACTCGAAAACGATGCTCGCGCGCATCGCGCGCCTCGATGCCCGATGCGCGGAGATCGGCTGGATGCTCGATTTCCTCACGCCGGGCTGGTTGACGCGCGAGCTGCTGCCGGTGATGCGGGAGCTGAAGTCCCGCTTCAGCGTGGCCCACATGGGCATGTTCCTCGCCAAAGACGGGCCGGACCAGCCGGGGTTCCGGGAATTCCTGGAGCTGCTTCGGCGCGGGAACGCCTGGGCCAAGTTCACCGGCGTCTACCGCATGTCGGTGGCGCCGGGCTTCGCGGACGCCGCCCCGATGGCGCGCGCGATCATCAACACGGCGCCCGACCGCATCCTCTGGGGCAGCGACTATCCCCACCTGTCCTTTGCCGACAAGGTGGGTTCGGTCGAGCTCTTCAACCTGCTCGCGGACTGGGTGCCGGACGATGCGACGCGCCGGAAGATCCTCGTCGAGAATCCCCAGGCGCTCTTCGGGTTCTCACCCGATCGCGCGTGACTCGCGGCTAGCGGATCGCGGCTCGGCCGTTCAAGTTTGCAGTTGGCAATCGGAAGTTTGCGGTTGTTGGCCGCTGACGGCTGACGGCTGACGGCTGACGGCTGACGGCTGACGGCTGACATCTGCCAACTTCCGGCGCGAGCCGCGAGTCACCGCGGCCGACGTGGGCGCCGCCAGCCGGCGCGCCGCGAAAAGAATGCACAGATTCTGTGGATAAGTGTGTGGGTAAGCCGTCGCCGCAGTTTGCGGCGAGGCGATCCGACTGGCATCCGGTTGGGTTGCCTAAAAAATAATCATCGAGCGCCGGCCCCCGGCAACGGCACTGGCGCTCGTCACGGCGCCGCGAGCCCGTGCCGCGCGATTCACCAACGTCATTCCCGCGGCGGCGGGTATTCCCTTCCCCCTGTCAGGGGGAAGGTAGGATGGGGGTCCCGGACTCCCGCTCCGCGCCTCAATCCTGCCGGGACTGGCTTCGCGGAAGTGACGGAAGTCTTTCAGCAATCCGCTAGTTGGCGCGGGTGCCCGACACGCGCACCACCGCCGCCCACTTCGGCAACTCGGCCTTGATGTGCGCCGCCAGTTGCGCCGGCGTCGAGCCGATTGCCTCGACGCCCATGGAATCAAGGCGCTTGGCGATCTCGGGCGCCTTCAACGCCGCGACGAAATGCCGGGTGAGGGTCGCCACGGCCGACTTTGGCGCGCCGGCCGGCGCGAGTATCGGGTACCAGGTCGAGGCTTCGAATCCCGGCAGCGCGGCCTCGGCAACGGTCGGCAGGTCCGGCAGCGCGGACGAGCGCTTTGCGCCGGAGACCGCCAGCAGCCGCATCTTGCCCGCCCGGTAGTGCGGCAGCGCGCCCGGCAGCGTGGGGAAGAACAGCGACACCCGGCCCGCGAAAAGGTCGGTGTAGGTCTGGCCGATCACCTTGTACGGCACGTGGCTCATCGTAATGCCGGCCTGGTGAAGGAACATCACCATCGTCAGGTGGCCCGACGTGCCCACGCCGGTCGAGCCGTAGTTGATCTTGCCCGGCTGCTTCTTCGCGAGCGCGATCAGGCCCGGCGCCGTCTTCACCGGCAGGGCGAGCGTCGCCGCCAGCGCGTTCTGGGTCGAGGCGAGCAGCGTGACCGGCGAGAAGCTCTTCACCGGGTCGTACGGCAGATTGCGGTGGATCGCCGCATTGACCACGAGCGAGGCGCTGGTGACGTGGAGCGTGTAGCCGTCGGGCGTCGCGTTGGCCGCCAGCTCGGCGCTCAACCGCCCGCCCGCGCCGGGCCGGTTGTCGATGACGATGGTCTGACCCAGCGACTCCGAGGCCTTCTGGGCGACGAGGCGCGAAACGAGATCGACACTGCCGCCGGGCGCAAACGCGACGATCAGCCGGATCGGGCGCGTCGGAAAGGGCTGCGCCGTCGCCTGGGACGCCGCGATGGCCGAGACGGCGACCGCGAGCGATCCCGCCAGCGCGCAAAGGTGCTTCGACTGCATGATGCCTCCTCCTCTTCCTCGTTGACGGAACCCGCGGCTTGCGGCGCGGTTCGGGCCATTCTAAGGGATTCGAGCCGGGCGCGATGCCGGCCGCTCACAATGTGAAATCGACTGCGCGTTGCGTGCAGGTGCTGCATAATTCCGCGAGGACGAGCGCTGTCTGGCGGTGACGCGGGGACCCGGCGGCACAGTGACGAAATGACGGAGTGATTTGGTGACGAGAAGCGGCACGAGCCGCGAGCCGCGAGCCGCCAGCCACGCGAATCGGTCACGAGGCGACGCGTGACCGATCGCCGGGTGGCATTCGTGACCGGCGCTTCGCAGGGTCTGGGCGCCGAGATCGCCGTCGCGCTGGCGCGGGACGGGTTCGACGTGGCCGTGTCTTCGCGGCGCGTGGAGAAGCTCTCGGAGACGCTGGCCCGGATTGCCGCGGCGGGCGCGCGCGCCGTGCCGGTGGGGCTCGACGTGAAATCGGAGCAGGACATGGCGCGGGCCATGGCGGGCGTCCTCGACGCGTTCGGGCGCGCGGACGTGCTCGTCAACAACGCCGCGACCACGCTGCGGCGGGCTGCGCTCGAGATGACGCGGGAGGAGTGGGACGAGCTGATGACGGTCAACCTGCGGGGCGCGTTCTTCATGTCGCAGCAGATGGGCCGGCACCTGGCGGACGCGAAGCGGCCGGGCGCCGTGATCAGCCTCGCCTCGACGCACGGCCTGCTGGGCTTCGCTGAGCGATCCGCCTACGGCATCGCGAAAGCCGGGATCATCCAGATGACGCGCATGCTGGCGATCGAGTGGGCGCCGCTCGGCATACGGGTGAATGCCGTTGCGCCGGGCACGGTCGACACGCCGTCGCGCGCCAAGTACTTTGCGGCGAACCCCGAGGCGAAGCGCGCGATGACCGAGCGCATCCCGTTCCGTCGGTTCGCCACGACCGAGGAAGTGGCGGGCGCCGTGCGCTACCTGGCGAGCCCGGAGGCGGCCTACATTACAGGGCAGACGCTGGTGCTGGACGGCGGACTCACTGCTTGCTGAAGCGTGGCCAGTGACCGGTGACCAGTGACCGGACGAAGCCCCGCTTCGCGGAAGCCGCCATCCACCATCCACCATCCACCATCCACCATCCACCAGCCACGCAGGAGGTAAGCCATGAAGGAACTGATGCCGCTGGCAGAGAAAATCGGCGCGACCCTGAAAGCGCGCAAGCAGACCGTCGCGGTCGCCGAGTCCTCGGCGGGCGGCCTCATTTCGGCGGCGCTGCTGGCGGTGCCGGGCGCGTCGGCGTACTTCATCGGCGGCGGCGTGTTCTACACGCGCCAGTCCATCCTGGCGATGCGCGACGCGCAGGCGTCGTGGTTCGAGGGGTTACGCGGCGCGTCCGAGCCGTGGGCGCTGATGCTCGCAAGCAACTGGCGTACCCGCTGCGGCGCCGACTGGGGGCTCGCCGAGACGGGCGCGGCCGGCCCCACGGGCAACCGCTACGGCGATCCGGCCGGACACGCGGCCCTCGCGGTCACGGGCGCGGTCGAGCGCTCGCTCGTTCTGGAGACTGGCAGCGCCGACCGGATCGCGAACATGTACGCTTTCGCCGCCGCAGCGTTGAACCTTTTTGCCGAGACTCTCAAAGCGGCTAAGACCTGACGCAGACGCACCTGCAGTCGCTGCAGGCTCGCGTACGGGTGACGCGCGACCGGCGGCACGCCGGCCGAATTCGGTATATTTCTCCGGACCGAGGTGGACAGCCTGGGGCAGATCATCCGCAAGCTGAAGATCGCCCTGTGAGCGCGGCGCCCACCGGGCCGTTCGAAAACAAGAATGGACAGGATTAACAAGATTTACAAGATTAGAACGAGATACGGCCTTGAAGTATGGGGTTTGGTTGAATCGTGTAAATCTTGTTAATCCTGTCTATTCGGGCATTGCGTTACGACGTTTTCGAGATGGGTTCATGTCATTTCTTCCGCGACACGCGACAACCGGAAAGGAGGCAGCATGATTCTCGAGATCGCCATCCTCCACATCAAGGCGGAGGACATCCAGAAGTTCGAGGCGGTGTTCCCGAAGGTCGAGCCGATCTTCCGCAGCGTGAAGGGCTACATCTCGCACGAACTGCAGCGCTGCGTGGAAACCAGGGGGCGCTATCATTCCCTGATACGCTGGGAGAGCATCGAGGCGCACACGGTGAATTTCCGGCAGTCGGACAAGGCCAGGCAGTTCCGCGATCTTGTCGGGCCCTGTTTCGCGCAGCCGCCGGTGGTCGAGCACTTCGAGCGGGTGGGCGACAGCCACATCTAGATCGAGAGGCGGGAGGCGGGAGGCGATGAAACTATCTTGCGCCCATCTTCACGCCTCGATGTTTCACGTGACGCATGATCACGTCACGAATCATCATGTCGCCCTTCACAGCAGGCGGGACTTGAACGGCTTCCCGGCTTTCTCCGCCTTTTTCCGCGCTTTCTCCTCCTCGAGGATCTCGGTGAACTGGCGCACCGCATTGGAGAGCGTCGGCCAGCCGGTGTAGTGCCCAACCTGGATCATGATCTCGATGATCTCGCGCTGGGTGATGCCGAGGTGCAGCGCGCTCAGATAATGGGAATGGTTGCCGGTCGGGCGCGCCATCGCAATGTTGGCCGCGAGCGTGACGAGCTGGCGGTCGCGCAGGGAAAGGCCGGGGCGCCCCCAGACGTCGCCGAAGAGGTGGCCGACCGACATGTCGTACATCTCCTCGGAAAGCGCCTTCTGGTTCAGCATCAGCTTCTCGCGGCCCATCCGCTTCAGCACCTTCATGCCGCGCTCGAAGCGGTGGTTGTAGTCGCGCCGCGATTTTGCGTTTTTCATCGGGTTCTCACAGTATGGAATGGCAATCGGATCGCGCGGCGTTTTTCCGCCGCTGCTTTTATGTGATCATGTCACCCGCAAAGGGGCGGGGCAATAGCACGGCGTAAGCCGTCAGCCGTCAGCCGTCAGACGTCAGACGTCAGCAACCGCAAACCGCAGGCGCGTTCGACCCACGATCCACGACCCACGATCCACGGTTTCCGACATGGCGGGACAGCTCGAAGGCAAAGTCGCCTTGGTGACCGGCGCGGTGCGGCGCAACGGGCGCGCGATCGCGCACGCGCTGGCGCGGGAGGGCGCGTCCATCGTCGTCAACACGCGGCGCTCGCTCGAGGAAGCCGAGGCGGTGCGGGCGGAGATCGAGACGATGGGCCGGCCGGCGCTGGTGTGCCCGGCGGACATCACGGACGAAGCCGCGGTCACCGGCATGTTCGGCGAGATCGAGAAGCGCTTCGGGCGGGTGGACGTCCTGGTCAACAACGCAGCCGACCGCGGGATGACGCCGTTCGAGACCATGACGGCCGCGCAGTGGCGCCATATCGTCAGCATCGTGCTGGACGGCGCGTTTTTCTGCTCGCGCGCCGCGGTGCGCCACATGCTGAGAAACGGCTGGGGCCGCATCGTCAACATCAGCGGCGTCAGCCACTACGCGCCCAGCTATTCCGGGCGGGCGCATGTTTCAGCGGCCAAGGCGGGGCTCGAGGGGTTCACCCGCGCGCTCGCTGCGGAGTATGCGAAGAAGAACATCACCGTCAACTGCGTCTGCCCCGGACGCATCGGCGGCGAGCGCTCCGCGACGTCGAGCGAGCTGCCCGACCCGTCGCTGCTCCCCCCGGTCGGGCACCTTGGCGTGCCCGAGGACATCGCGGGCGCGGTGCATTACCTCTGCCTGCCGGGATCGAGCTTCATCACGGGGCACACGATTCACGTGAACGGAGGACAGGTCCTTCTCTAAAGTGAGAAGTCAGAAGTCAGAAGTCAGAAGTCAGAAGGCAGAAGTAGTCGAGTCACGAGTCACCAGTCACGAGTCACGCATCACCGGAGATGCCGATGAACGCACCTGACAAGACCACCAACGTATCGCAACGGAAAGACGTCAAGCTGATCGTGGAAAAGGACGTGAAGATCCCGATGCGGGACGGCACGATCCTCTACGGTGACATCTTCCGGCCGGACACGGCGGAGAAATGCCCCGCGATCATGAACATCGGCGTCTACCAGAAGGACAAGGTGTGGATCCCGCCGGCGGATCTCGAGGAGAAGGCCAATCCGCACCTCAACTGGGAGACGGTGAACCCCGAATGGTGGTGCCCGCGCGGCTACGCGTGCGTGCGGGTGGATTCGCGCGGCACCGGGAAGTCGCCGGGCAAATCGGATCCCAGCTCGTACCAGGAGGCCGTCGATTTCTACGACGCGATCGAATGGACCGCGAAGCAACCGTGGTGCTCCGGGAAGATCGGGACGCTCGGCATCTCCTACCACGCGAGCTCGCAGTGGCGGGTCGCGAACCTCCAGCCGCCCTCGCTGAAATGCGTCATGCCGTGGGAGGGGCGCGCCGACCAGTACCGCGACCAGGCCTACCACGGCGGCATCTTCGCGCTCGGCTTTATCGGCAACTGGTGGCTCACCCACACGGCGCACCACCTGCTGGGCCGCCCGCGCAGCTACAACCCGGACGCGTTCCAGAACGACATGCTGTGGCACATGATGCGCAACGACCTCGATTCCGAGTACTGGCGCGCGTGCAGCGCGCGCTGGGAGCGGATCACGGTGCCGGTCTACAGCGTCGGCAACTGGGGCGGCTTTTCGCTGCATCTCCGCGGCAACACCGAAGGCTACATGAACGCCGCGGCGAAGCACAGGAAGCTGCGCATCCACACCGGCACGCATTTCCACCCCTTCCACTCCGAGGAGGGGCGCCTCGACCAGCTGCGCTGGATGGACCACTGGCTGAAGGGCCTCGACACCGGGATCCTCGACGAGCCGCCGGTCAAGCTCGAGATCCGCACCGGCGGGAGCGAAAAGCCGTACCCGTTCCGCCACGAGAACGAATGGCCGCTCGCGCGCACGCGCTGGACGAAGCACTTCCTGAGAATCGACCGCGAGCCGTCCGCGGACGAGCACGCGGCGGAGGGCGAGCTCGTCACGGCGGCTCCGAAGAAAGCGGGCTCGCTGACCTATCCGGCGAGCGGCGTCACCAAGGCCGGCGTCGCGTCCGGCTCGTCGCTCTCGACGACCCACGGCGGCGGCGGGCGCCTCGGCGTCGCCTTCGAGACCCCGCCGATGGCGGAGCCGACCGAGATCACCGGGCCGCTCATGATGAACCTGTGGGTGTCGAGCACCACGGAGGACATGGATATCTTCGTTACCCTGCGGAATATCGGACCGGACGGCAAGGACGTCAGCGAGGTCGGCCAGCACGGCCAGCCGGTCCCGCTTACCAAGGGCTGGCTGCGCGCTTCGCACCGCAAGCTCGATCCCGCGAAGTCGCTGCCGTACCGCCCCTATCACGCGCACAACGAGCGGCTCTGGCTCACGCCCGGCGAGCCCGTCGAATGCCAGATCGAGATCTGGCCGACCTGCATCGTGCTCGGCAAGGGGCACAAGCTGCGCGTCGACATCCAGCCGCGCGACGGGCTCGGAGCCGCGCCCTACACGCACTACCACGCGGATTACAATGCCGGCGCCATGAACACCATCCACTCCGGCGGGGAAAGGCTGTCCTACATCCTTCTGCCGATCATCCCGCCGAAGTAAAGTTGAGTCCTGGGGCGGCGAGCGCCAGTTGGATTTACCACGGGTCGCAAAGGGGGCGAAGGGCACGAAGGAAAAACGCAAGACGGGTCACGGAGGCGCAAAGGACGCGAAGGAAAGATTCGATATCCAGAAAAAGGCCGTGAAGACAACGCCAAGTCTGGTATATCGGATGCGCTTCTGGTAATTAGAGATTCCGCTGAAGACCTTATTGCTGATCGATGACGTCTCTTTGCGCCGCGCTTGGCGTTGTCTTTGCGACCTTGGTTTTAGATAGATAGGCTTCGCGCCCTTGGCGATCCGTTGTAAAGGATTTTCTTGCGACCTTCTCAACGGCATCTCCTACTACGCGAGCAGCCAGTGGCGCGCGGCGGCGCTGCAGCCGCCGCACCTCGCCGCGATGTGCGTGTGGGAAGGCTGGGTGGACTACTACCGCGACTCGGTGCGCCACGGCGGCATCGCCTGCACCTTCCGCAAGCACTGGCAGGACATGCAGGTGAAGACCGTGCAGCACGGGCGCGGCGAGCGCGGGCCGAAGAGCCGCGTCACCGGCGAGCTCGTGTGCGGGCCGGAGACGCTGCCCGAGGACGTGCTCGCGAAGAACCGCGACGACATGTGGGAAGGGGTGCTGAAGCACCCCTTAATGGGTCCCTATTACGAAGAACGCAGCGGAGACCTGTCCAAGGTCGTCGTGGCGCTGCTGTCGGCCGCCAACTGGGGCGGGCAGGGGCTGCACCCGCGCGGCAACTTCGAAGGCTTCGCGCGCGCGGCGTCGAAACAGAAGTGGCTGGAAGTGCATGGGGGATCGCACTGGGCGCCGTTCTACACCGATTACGGCGTGAAGCTGCAGAAGCGGTTCTTCGATTACTTTCTCAAGGGCGCGCAGAACGGCTGGGACAAGCAACCTCGCGTGCAGTTGCAGGTGCGCCATCCGGGAGAAAAATTCGTCCTGCGCCACGAGAACGAGTGGCCGATCGCGCGCACGCAGTGGACCCGGTTTCATCTGGACCCAGCGGCGCGGCAGCTGACGACGCAGTCGCCGATGTCCGAGGGAAGTGTTACCTACGATGGGCTGGGAGAGGGCATCACGTTCCGTACCGCGCCGCTGAATGAAGAAACGGAAATAACGGGTCCGTCAGCGCTGAAGCTGTGGATCTCGTCGTTCACGACCGACGCGGACATCTTCGCCGTGCTGCGCGTGTTCGATCCTGCGGGGAAGGAAGTCGTATTTCAGGGCGCGCTCGATCCGCACACGCCGGTCGCGCAGGGGTGGCTGCGCGCGTCGCAGAGAAAGCTCGACGCGAAGCTCACGCTGCCATATCGGCCCTATCATACCCACGACGAGAAGCGGTCGCTGAAGCCGGGCGAGGTTGTCGAGCTCGACGTCGAGATCTGGCCGACCTGCATCGTCGTGCCGAAGGGCTATCGCATCGCGCTCACGATCCGCGGAAAGGATTACGAGTTCGAAGGGGAGGCCGCGACGCTCTCCAACATGAAGAATCCGATGCGCGGCTGCGGCCCCTTTGTCCACGACGACGAGACGGACCGGCCGCCGGCCGTTTTCGGCGGGAAGGTCACGCTGCACGTCGGGCCGAAGCGGCCGGCGCATGTGCTCTTGCCCGTTATTCCCGCGAATAAGTAACGCGTCTATTCCCCTCCTGCCCGAGGAGGGGTACCTGCAGAGCGGGCGGGGTGGTGGGAGATATATATCCTCGCCGACGTCAAAAATTTAGCGCGACTGCGTCGCGCATTACCGGAGGTGGCCCCGGCGCCAGCGACTTTCTCTTTGCTCGCCCAAAGCGAAAGTCACCAAAGAGAAAGGGCGCCCCGTTCGCCGAGGAAAATCAGGGACTGACCTGATGTCCGGGTCTGTCCCTGGTTTTCCTTCCCCTGCGCTGCTCGACCGGCCCGGCGGTCTGCGCAACTCGCGCACCGGCTCGACTCTTGCGGGTTCATCAGGCGGGAATTTCTTGCGATCCAGCTTGCGTACACGCGGCTCGCCCAGTGCTCGCCCGAAACCCCGGGCCGGTCTGTGCTGCTCGGCGGCTCTCAGGGGCCCCGAAATTAAAATTTGTAACCTGTCGCCGTGACTGGTCACCGGTCACTGGTCGCCGTATCATTCTTGGAGGGGGGGAATGGCGTGGCGAAGAGCAGCAAGCGAAGATCCAAGTCGAAGCGCGCGAAGGGAAGGATGCTGCTTGAGCAGCTTACTTCGTCACCACGTCACGGCGTCACTTTTTTTCGGGTGCGACGAAGTTGCACGCAAGGCCGATCGAGTTCCTGATACGGTCGAGATCGCCGACGTAGTCCGGCAGCGCCGCTTCGGCGCGGCAGCGCAGGGCGTCCGGTTCGATCAAGCCCGCGCGGGCCAGTGCGCGGATGTCGTCCTGGTCCTGCTCGCTGAAGCGGGACAGTTTCGAAACCGCGAGATCGAGCGGCGTCAGGAGCCGGACTTCCAGGCGGCGGGGATCCACGCCTTCGACGGAAATGGGCAGCGCGTCGTCGTAGGCATGTTCGTGCAGCAGCGCATAGCTGTCGTTGTACTGGGTGTCGAAATAAAGCAACCGGGCATGGCCGTCCCGCCCGCGATACGCGACCTGGAGATTCCCGGCGGCGGCAATGATGACCCGCACCATGATCTTCGCGTCGATGTCGTCGGTGAATCGCTCTCCCGTGTAGAACTGCATCGCGGCGCCGCCCGCGACGCAGGCGACGATGGGTTTCTCAGGGCGCTTCGGCCCCAGTGCGCGCTCGATACGCGACATGATTTCCGCGAATGCCTTGCGGAACTCGGGGTCTGGCCGGAGCGGCGGGGGTTTTGGGCTCACGGCAAGGAGCTGGAACCCGCTTCGCGCAGCGCCCGGGCACGCGTGCGTGCCCTGAGCATGGGCAGGAAACGCGCCGCCTGCACCGGCGCGTGTTCCAGCCACTGGCCGAACCTCTCCGGGGTGCTCATTCCCGGCTGAAGGCGTTCGGCGAGGGCCAGCATGCGGGTTCGGTCGAAGCCCTCCTGCGAAGCAAGCATCGCGGCGACTCCCGCGAGCATTCCCGGATCACCCGCGCGCAACCAGCGCGAAAGGCGGTAATCGCCGCGCGTGCACAACTCCACGACGCGCTCCTCGACACGCCGTGTCCAGCGCGGTCGGGTTCGAGCGTCGCGCGCGCTCCTCGCGCGCGCTTTCGTGGACGCCGGCGGGACCAGGTAAGCCACAACGCGCCCGTGGCGCTCGATGGCTACGGGTCCCAGGGCAGCTCGCGCCAGCACCGCTCCGAGGCGGTTCTTCAGCTGCGTTGCTTTGATTGTTTCCATGAGAGAATGATATGCTGTTTTAGCTAAAACAGCAAGTAATTTTTCCTCGGTCCGGAAACGGGGTGCCGTTTACAATCACCCATCACCCATCACTCATCACCTGAGTCAGTGAGCAGCGCTCAAAAACTACCGCCTACGCTGGCAGCAAACCCCAGACTGGACCAGTGGGTCACGATCAACGGCGACGGCACCGTCGCGGTCCGCACCGGCAAGGTCGAGATCGGCCAGGGCATCGTGTCGGCGATGGCGCAGATCGCCGCGGAGGAGCTGGATGTCGCCTACTCGCGCATCCGCATGGTGCCGGCGGACACGGTCATCTCGCCGAACGAAGGCTCGACCTCGGGCAGCCGCTCGGTCGAGGAAGGCGGCGGCGCGCTGCGGCAGGCGTGCGCGGAAGTGCGCGACCTGCTGATGCAGGCGGCCGCGCGCAAGCTGGGCGCGAGCCTCGAAAGTCTCGCGGTCGAGGACGGCACCGTACGCGCGCGGGGAAGCGGCGCGACGACAACCTACTGGCAGCTCGCGCCGGAAGTCGATCTTGCGCGCGATGCGACGGGGCAGGTCCGGCCGAAGGCGCGCGAGGACCTGCGCCTCGTCGGAAAGGCCGTGCCACGCCTCGACATTCCCGCCAAGCTCGCCGGCGCCGCTTTTCTCCACGATCTCGAATTGCCGGAAATGCTCCACGGGCGGGTGGTCCGGCCGCCGTCATACCGCGCGAAGCTCGTTTCGCTCGACGACGCGCGCGTGCGCGAAATGGACGGCGTGCGCGCGGTGGTGCGGAAAGGGCGCTTCATCGGCGTCGTCGCGCAGCGCGAGGAGCAGGCGATACGCGCGATGACGGCGCTCGCACGCGCGGCGAGGTGGGAGGAGCCGGAGGACGGCCCGGGTGACGCCACGATTCACGAATTCCTGCTCGCGAACGCGACCGAGGAAGAGGTTCTCCGGGAGAAACCCGGGGCGAATCCGCCCTCGGGCAAGGCGGTTGCGGCCACCTACACGCGGCCCTATATCGCGCACGCCTCGCTCGCGCCCTCCTGCGCGATCGCGCGCTGGCGCGGCGGGAAGCTGGAAATCTGGTCGCACAGCCAGGCGATCTACTCGCTGCGCGACGAGTTGGCGAAGATCCTCGGCATCGCGGCAGGCGACGTGCAGGTGCGGCACGCGGAAGGCGCGGGCTGCTACGGCCACAACGGCGCGGACGACGCCGCGCTCGACGCGGCGCTCCTCGCGCGCGCGGTCGAAGGCCGCCCGGTGCGCGTGCAGTGGATGCGCGAGGACGAGTTCGGCTGGGAGCCGTTCGGCCCGGCGATGGTGGTGAGGCTCGAGGGCGCGCTCGACGCCGACGGGCGCGTCGCCGCGTGGCGCCAGGATATCTACGGCAACCGCCACCTCACCCGTCCCGGGCGGCACCCCAACCCGGGGCTGCTCGCGGCGTGGCATCTCGACCGCGGCTTCGAGCCGCCGCCCGCGATCGACATGCCGATCGCCATGGGGGGCGGCAGCCAGAGGAACGCGCTGCCGTACTACGATTTCGCCGGCGAGCGCGTCGTCAACCACATCGTGAAGGCGATGCCGCTGCGGGTCTCGACGCTGCGCGCGCTCGGCGCCTATCTCAACGTCTTCGCGATCGAGTCGTTCGTGGACGAGCTCGCGCATGCCGCGGGCGCGGACCCGGTGGCCTTTCGGCTCAAGCATCTCACCGACGAGCGCGCGCGGGCGGTCATCCGCGCGGCGGCGGACAAGGCGGGCTGGAAGCCTGGAGCGAAGGGCGATGGCGCGCACGGACGGGGCATCGGCTTCGCGCGCTACAAGAACATCGGCGACTGGGTCGCGGTCGTGGCCGAGGTCGCCGTCGCGGAAGCGGTGCGCGTCACGCGCGTCGTCGCGGCCGTCGACTGCGGTCGCGTCGTGAATCCCGACGGCGTCGCCAACCAGGCGGAAGGCGGCGTGATCCAGGCGGTGAGCTGGACGCTGAAGGAGCAGGTGCGCTTCGAGCGCGCGCGCGTGACGTCACGAAACTGGGACGACTATCCGATCCTGCGCTTCGACGAGGCGCCGCCCGTGGAGGTCGTGCTGATCGACCGGCCCGACGAGCCTTCGGTCGGCGTCGGCGAGGGCATGATGGGCCCGACCGCCGCCGCGATCGGGAACGCCGTTTTCAACGCGCTTGGGGTGCGGGTGCGCGACCTGCCACTGACCGCGGAGCGCGTCGCGGCGGCGATACACGCCGCCTGACGAGAGGCGAGAGGCGGAAGGGGTCGATCCACGACCCACGACCTATCCGCGAGCCGCCAGCCGCGATCCGCGACTATTTGACGATGGGCTGGAAGATCAGGAAGTACTGGTAGGGCAGGAACGCGTGCTCCTGGGCGAGCTTGTAGCCCGCGCTCGCGAGTTCCTGCTTCACCTGCTCCGGGGAGACGCGCGCGCTGCGTGGCGGGCCGTAGGGCGAGTCGAGCTTGAAGTCGATGATCGCGAGTCGCCCACCCGGCTTGAGCGAGCGTTGCAGGTTCCTGAAGTAGCGCTCGCGCGCGTCGATGTGGTGGTAGGTGTTGACCAGGATCGCGAGATCCACTGCGGCCGGGATTCCAGGGTCGTCCGGCCTGGCGGCGACTGCGGTGAGATTGGCGAGCTCTTCGCGCTTCGCGCGCTGCGCGAGATAACGCACCATGTCCGGCTCGGCGTCGACCCCATAGACGCGCCCGTTCGGAACCATGCGCGCGAACCTGGAGGCGAAGTAGCCGGTGCCGGCGCCGATATCGGCTATCGAGGCGGATGGCTGGAGGCCGAGCGACTGTATCACCTGATGCGGCTTCTGCCACTCGTCGCGGGTCGGGTCGTCGAAGCTCCGGGCCCACCGTTCGGCATTCGAGAAGCTGTGCTGTTGGTGATCGACCGTCTGCGCGAACGCCGGAGCGGCGAGCGCGAACGCCGCCGCCAGGAATAAACGGGCGAAGGATTTCATGCAGGATACCGGGATGGCCGCGGCACAGGCCGCCGCTGCATGGACTCCCGGGACGGAAAAGAGTTCAAGCCGGCAGCGCCGCCCGCCTCGATCCGCGAGCCGCCATCCGCGAGTCACGGAATCTGTATCTTTCCGCCAGGCGGCACGCCTCCCGGCCCCATCCCGCCAAGTCCGCCCATGCCGCCCTGCGGCACGACGATGGAGGACGCCGCCTGCCGGCGCAATTCCTGCAGGTCCTTCATGGTGCGCTCCACGGCTTCCTTCGCGGCGTCCGAGAATTTCGACACCGCTTCGTCGAGCGACTTCGCCTCGATCTCGAAGTTGATCGGCAGCGTGCCGACGTTGGTCAGGAGCTGCGCCTCGCCGACGTAGATCGTCGCCCGGCTCGCGTCGTTCGAGCCGTCGCGCTTCACGGGCGTCAGCAAGCGGATCGTTCCCACCTTGCGGTCGGTGATGATTTCCTCCCGGTAGAGGGTCTCGGAATCCATCTTCGGCTCACCGGCCTTGTCCTCGGGGTTCAGCGCCATGTCTTCCTCACTGCTGGAGTTTCACTAACGTTCACAATTGATTTGCGCCGCTCGCGCGTTCCTCCTCTCCCGAAGGGAGACGAGGAACGTACGGTGCGTCAATGGAAGCCAAACCATTTCCGCGCAGCGCAATATGGCAAGCGTAACAGATTGCCGTACCGGGATAAATGCGGGCGCGGGCGCCGGATTTCAACGGGTCAGGAGAACGCGCGTTCGATCGCGTCGGCCGCATTCCGCGCGCCGTCCTCCCGGGACACGGCTTCTCCAAGCGCGCGGGCGTGCTCGCTGCAGGCTCGATCGCCGAGCAGCGCCGCGAGTTCCCGTGCCAGCGTGCCGGCGGTCGCCTTGCGGAACGGCAGCGAGCGGGCGACGCCCAGCGCGACAGCGCGCCGCGCGTTGTCGGGTTGATCGAACGCGACCGGCACGATGAGCTGCGGGCGCCCGGCCGCGAGCGCCTGCGCGAGCGTCCCGATGCCGCCGGAGTGCACCACGGCCGCCGCACGCGGGAATACCGCCGAATAGGGAAGGTAATCGAATGCCCTTATCGTCGCGGGCAAGGGGCCAAGGCGCTCCGGCGCGTTGCCGATCAGGAGAATCGCGCGCCGGCCGAGCTTTCCGGCGGCCGCGATCGCGCCGCGCCAGAACGCGCCCGCGACCATGACTGCCGACGAGCCCAGGCCGAACACGATCGGCGCGTCGCCCTCCGCCAGGAACGCCTCCAGCGCTGCGCGCGCGCAGGCATCGAGCGGCGCGCCGTCGTAGCGCGGAAAGCCGCACACGACGGTGGCCGGAGGCCAGTCCGGCTGCCGCGCCGCGAGCGCACCGGAGAAAAGCGCGAGGTGCAGCCGCGGCGAGAACTGCCCTTCGATCTGCGCGAGCGCGTCGGTCGGAGGCAGGCCCAGCTCCGCGCGGAAATCGCGCAACGGCGCCTCCCAGCGGCGCACGATCGCGCGCGGAATGCGAAACAGCGCGCGATATGCGCCAGTGCCGAGAAGCCGCGCCCTCCGCATCCAGGGCGCAGCCGGAAAAACGGGGGGGTCGCAGGCCGAAAACAGCGTCATCGGCGAAAGCGCGGAAGAGAGACGCGGCAGCCCCGACTTCTCGGCGAGGAGCGGGCCGGCGAATGCAAGGGGATGGGTGACAAGGCCATCCGCGCCCTCGCAGGCGCGCGCGAGATCCGCGTAGCTCTCGCGAACGTGCGGCATGAAGATCTCCCGCACCATGAATTCCGGGCCGCGCCACGGGTCGATCAGCTTCTCCATGACCACCGCGCGGTCGCCGAAGCGGTCCATGCCGGGGCGCATCGGCGCGAACTCGATGCCGGCGGATTCGATATTTTCCCGGTACTCGGGAAACGACGCGATAAGCGGGCGATGCCCGCGCTGCTTCAGTTCGCGCGCGACGGCGATGTAGGGATGCAAATCGCCGAGGGAGCCGAAGGTGGCGAAGACAATGCGCCGGCCGCCTGCGCGGCCGGCGCGCAAATCGCGGATCGCGGATCGCGGATCGAGCGTTTCGGCCGTCACGGCGTCACTACATCATGCGAGCGGCGGTTTTCGCCGATGCGCTGGCACGCCGGACCGCCCGCTGCGGCGGCGGTGCTGCTCGAGGATGAACTCGGCGAGGACATCCGCGTCGCGCCGGCGAGGGGACGTGCGCCGCGCCACCAGCGCCAGCGTGCGCGAGGGCGCGGGCGAAGCGAACGGCCGCGCGACGAGCCGCGTGCCCTTGAGAATGCCGGCCTTGAGCGTAAGCTCGGGCAGCAGCGTGACGCCCAGGCCGCCTTCGACCATCTGGATGAGCGTGAAGAGGCTGGTGGCTTCGACCTTCGCCTCCCAGGCGCCGCGTCGCGGCCCGCACGCGGCGATCGCGTGATCCCGCAGGCAGTGCCCTTCCTCGAGCAGCAGCACCTCGCCGGTGTCGAGCTTGCGGATCGCGATCTCCTTCTCGCGCGCAGCGGGATCGTCCTCCCTCGCGACGAACCAGAATTCGTCCTTTAACAGCTCCCGGACGTAAAGGCCGCTGGTATCGAAAGGCAGGGCGATCAGCGCGACGTCGAGTCTGCCCGCGCGCAGCCGTTCGAGCAGGCGTTCCGTCAGGTCCTCCCGCAGGTACAACTTGAGTTCGGGATGGGCGCGGCGCAGCAGTGGCAGCACCTCCGGGAGCAGGAAGGGCGCGATCGTCGGGATCGCGCCCAGCCGCAGGGGCCCGCAGAGCGGCGTCGCCGCGCTGCGCGCTACCTCGGCCAGGTCGGCCGCACCGGCCAGCAGTTCGCGCGCGCGCGCGACCACTTCCTTGCCCACCGCGGTGAGGCGCACGTTGCGCTTGTCGCGCTCGACGAGCTGAACGCCGAGCAGCCGCTCCAGTTCCTTGATGCCCGCGGACAGGGTCGATTGCGTGACGTGCTGCGCCTCGGCTGCCGCGCGGAAGTTGAGGCGCCCGGAAAGCTCGATCAGGTAGGCGAGCTGGCGGAGGGTGGGAAGGGAAGGCATTGCTCGCTACGCTCGCAATGCGTGGCTCGCGGATCGCGGATGGCGGATGGTGATGGCCAACCACGCTTCGCGCGTATTCAACGACAAGCAAGAGTTCAGGCCTGCGACAGCCGGGAAGGTCGATCCGCGATCCGCCATCCGCGAGTCACCGTTACCATGATCGACCATGTCGATCATGGTAACAGAAACATATTGTTGGAGCGATCAACGAAGAAGGCGCAGACTGCGTTTCATGCTGCCTCGTGAAACCAGTCAAACCGCGGGGAGCGCCGGCCGGCCGGGCGCGCGCGGGCAGCGCGCGGTCGCAAGCGAGGCGGCGGTAGAATTACATTGAAAAACACGATTGGAGAGAAATATGGATACCGTTGAGAAGAGCGCGAGCGGTTGCCCGTTCAGCCACATCGCCGGCGTCGGCCGGACCAACCGCGACTGGTGGCCCAGCCAGCTGCGGCTGGAGCTGCTGCACCAGCATTCCGCGAAGTCCGACCCGATGGGCAAGGGCTTCAACTACGCGAAGGCGTTCAAGAGCCTCGACTACAGGGCGCTGAAGAAGGACCTGGTCGAGCTGATGACCGACTCGCAGGACTGGTGGCCGGCGGACTTCGGCCACTACGGGCCGCAGTTCATCCGCATGTCCTGGCACGCGACCGGGACCTACCGCATCGCCGACGGCCGCGGCGGCGGCGGCCGGGGCCAGCAGCGCTTCGCGCCCCTCGATAGCTGGCCCGACAACGTCAATATCGACAAGTCGCGGCGGCTGCTCTGGCCGATCAAGCAGAAGTACGGCGACAGGATCTCCTGGGCCGACCTGATCATCCTCGCCGGCAACGTGGCGCTCGAGTCCATGGGCTTTCGCACCTTCGGCTTCGCCGGCGGCCGTGCGGACGTGTGG
>Ga0326597_10002796_pt1 | contig 25837 bp, 18 predicted proteins | sample RVTome_12_FD_203789 | JGI IMG/M metagenome (GOLD analysis project Ga0326597, IMG submission 203789) | Soil microbial communities from uranium-contaminated site in the Upper Colorado River Basin, Wyoming, United States - RVT100D185 | ecosystem: Environmental > Terrestrial > Soil > Contaminated >... | reverse complement strand
GTTGCTGCGGCCTTTGATGTGCCCGTCGGTCGTGGCCATGTCTTGGCGCTGGATGATCCCGGTGACCCTCAAACCGGGCAACCCCGGCCGCACTTCCATTCGCGCATTCTAGAGCCGGTTCTGTACCTGGGAGACCCCATGTACAACCCACGGAAGTTGGAGTTAACCCCAGAACAGTACACGGCATTGGAGCTACTGGTTGCCGAGATCAAGGAGCAATTACTCGTCGCGACCCGTGAAGCCCACCGCCATGCTGAGGAGTGGGCCGCGCTCAGGATCGAGATGGGAGACTATGAGCTAAACTCGAACAGGAGTGCGCCTGTCGGCGGCGATGGCGCCACTGTGACGGTTTACGACCCGCTCATAGGGAATAAGGTTGTGGTAATCCTGCCAGGAGAGTACGCACCATACGATGTGGCCATTGCTGATCGTCGTCAAGTACTCCAGTCCGGGAACGAGAGGATCCTTGCGTTCTTTGCGTCACTTTAAGTTTCTCAGGTCGTGAACTGCGGAAGAACACGTCATCTTACTGCATCAACATCTGCTCTAAAGGAGGGCATAATGAGCACTGGCAAATGGCGTCTGGCGATCACTGCTGTCGTGGTGGCTGTGATCCTCGGCTTGACCAAGTCTGCGGCGAATGATTCCCGCCCGGATGGTCTCCGAATGGTCTCCGAGTTGCATCCCCACAGCCTCTTCATGACTGCGATCATCCCCAGTGCGGTTGCGCGATCTCGTACTACGTGGCCTCGGAATGCACAAACCTGCCCCCGTGCTACGCGAGCACAACATCCACGGTCACCAACGCGCACCACGGGTGCTGTAGCTACGGTGGCAATTGTACCGTGTCAGCTTGTGCCTTCGATGTTTCGATCACGGCGAATGCGAATCCTGGGCAGTCGTGTTGCTTCTATATCAGTGAGAACACAGGCGGGCAAGACACCTGTATAAAGGGTGACTGTGCATGCATATGCGATGTCGGTGTGCCATCCCTAACGTACACCGCGACGGGTGTTGCATTGGCGTGCAACAGCGATATCGTCTACGGTGTTCACGTCTGCAACTGGCCGTTGTGCCAAGGGAACGGAACCAAGATCTGGACTAGACTCATCCAATGCGCGGATTGCTGATTCCGTCGTGGCGTTCTATCGTCGGGCCTGCGGCGAGAAGCGTGAAGGGCCAGTGGCCCAGACGCCCCCGCTCGACCTTCCTTGCGGGGCTCGAGGGCGCCCTGGTAGCCGCCGCCACCGCTTCCGTCGCCTGGACACAAGCAGAGTTGACCACTCGGGTGAGCGTGGACTCGGATGGAAACGAGGCGAACGAGCACAGCCGTATCCCGTCGATCTCCTTCGATGGACGCTACGTCGCGTTCGAGAGCAAGGCCAGCAACTTGGTTCCTGGCGACACGAACGGTTTCTGGGACGTCTTCGTCAAGGACCGCAGGACGGGCCAAACCACGAGGGTCAGTGTCTCCTCTGATGGCGGCGAGGCAAATGATTGGAGCTTTGGTCCTTCGATTTCCGGAGATGGTCGTTACGTGGCCTTCCAGAGTAATGCGAGCAACCTAGTTGCCGGTGACACCAATTGGCGATGTGACGTCTTCGTCCATGATCGAAGTACGGGCCAGACCGCGCGCGTCAGCGTGGATTCGAACGGGAACCAGGCGCTGCACCATTCCTATTCGCCCTCGATCTCGGCGGATGGCCGGTACGTGGTCTTCTGGTCCTCGTCGCCGAACTTGGTCCCTGGTGACACGAACACCCTGGATGATGTTTTCGTTCACGACCGCACTACAGGCCAGACCGTTCGGGTGAGCGTGAACTCGAACGGGATCGAGGGCAGTGGTGAAAGTCGGTGTCAACCCGGAGCACTCTCAGCGGATGGCCGCTACGTGGCGTTCGAGAGCTGGTCCGACCTCGTGGATAACGACACGAATTCCAATTGGGACGTTTTCGTGCGCGACAGGGTCGCCGGGACGACCACCCGCGCCAGCTTCAATCCTCCAGACGTGAACGTCGCGGGCTGGGGCCCGGGCCTCGATGGAAACAACCCGAGCTGGCACGCTTCGATCTCCGCCGATGGCCGCTACGTGGCGTTTCAGAGCCTGGCCAGCAACTTCGTGCCCGGCGACACGAACGGCAATTGGGACGTTTTCGTCCATGACCGCACCACGTTGCAGATGACGCGCGTCAGCGTGCACTCGCAGGGGAAGGAGGCCAACGGCGACTCGGACTACCCCTCCGTCTCCTCCGACGGCTTCGTTGCATTCGAGAGCCTCGCGACGAACCTGGTCTCGGGAGACACGAACGGCTTCATCGATCTGTTCGTCCACGACCTGGCCACCAGCAAGACCTCCCTCGTCAGCGTCGACACCTGCGGCAACCAGGGAGACGGCAACAGTCGGGGCGCCTCTTCCTCATCGACGGGTCATTTCGTCTCGTTCTGGAGCGTCGCCGACAATCTCGTGGAGAACGACACCCTGCCCGGAATGGACGTCTTCGTGCGCGAGGTCGTCCCGACCGGTGTTCCGTACTGCTTCGGTGACGGGAGCGGAAGTTCGTGCGGGTGCGGAAACACTGGAGGGCCGGGGCAGGGCTGCGCCAACTCGTCGGGCAGCGGGGCGACGCTCGACGTGCAGGGCTCCCCGTGCGTGCAGATGGACGACCTGCTTTTCCGGGCGACGCAGTTGCTGCCATCGCAGCCCGCACTCCTGTTCGTGGGCCTGAACGCCGTCAACGGCGGAAGCGGCGTGGTGTTCGGATCTGGGTTGCGCTGTGCGGGAGGTGGTGTCGTCCGGCTCGGCGTAGAGTCCCCTAGCGCGACCGGGGGCGCGGCCTGGGGACCGGGTCTCGGCGGCGCGGGTGGGTGGGACGCCGGCGACACGCGCTACTTCCAGGTCTGGTACCGCGATCCCGCCGGCCTGTGCGGCGCCTGGAACCTGACGAACGGGCTGGAGGTGGTCTTCAGACCGTAGCCCAGCGCGCGATCATCGGCCTTGTACCAAGGAGGCAGTCATGTCGTGGACCGACGTCTCACCTTCGCCGCTCACGCTCTTCGGCATCCTGATCCTGGCTCCAGCGACGGCGACGGGACAGCAGGAGCTCTACAAGCTGATCGCCTCCGATGCGGCGCCGGGCGACTACTTCGGCCGGACCGTGGGGATCAGCGGCGATCGCGCCATCGTCGGAGCCCATCTTCACGGCGGGAGCGACATCGGCTCGGCCTACATCTTCGACGTGACGACCGGGAATGAGCTCTTCGAGCTGTTCCCTACCGGCGGCGCGGCCTTGGGCGAGTTCGGCGCCAGCGTCGCGATCAGCGGGGACCGCGCCATCGTCGGCGCCCGCTACGATGACGGCAACGGCGCCAACTCCGGATCGGCCTACATCTTCGATGTCACGACCGGGCAGCAACTCTTCAAGCTTGTCGCCTCCGACGGGGCCGATTCCGACGAGTTCGGCTGCAGCGTCGCGATCAGCGGACAACGCGCCGTCATCGGGGCGCGCTACGACGACGACAACGACACCGCGTCCGGATCCGCCTACATCTTCGACCTGACGACCGGTCAGGAGCTCTTCAAGCTGCTCGCCTCCGACGGGGCGTTCGGGGACGGTTTCGGCCTGAGCGTCGCGATCAGCGGGGACCGCGCCGTGATCGGGGCCCCGGGTGACGACGACAACGACCCCGATTCCGGGTCGGCCTACGTCTTCGACGTGACGACCGGCCAGGAGCTCTTCAAGCTGCTCGCCTCCGACGGGGCGTTTCTGGACTTCTTCGGGGGGGACGTCGCTTGTGATGCCGGCCTCGCCCTCATCGGGGCCACCGGTTGCGATGACTATCCCGACGCCGATTCTGGTGCAGCCTACGTGTTCGACCTGACGACTGGTCAGGAATCGTCCAAGCTGACCGCTTCCGACGCGAGTTCCGGGGACACTTTCGGTAGAGGCGTGGCGATGAGCGGGGCGCGCGCGGTCATCGGGGCGCCCTACGACGACGACAACGGCAGCGCTTCCGGCTCAGCCTACATCTTCGACGTGGCGACGGGACATGAGCTCTTCAAGCTCATTGCTTCCGACGGCGACCCCCTCGACCTGTTTGGATTCGGCGTCGCGATCAGCGCCGAGCACGCCATCGTCGGAGCCATGCAGGACAAGGAGGCCGGCCAGCACGCCGGGTCGGCCTACGTGTTCCTCACGGACGTGGGCAGCGCGTACTGCTTTGGCGATGGCAGCGACTCTCCCTGCCCCTGCGGCAACACCGGGGCCACGGGCGAGGGCTGCGCCAACTCCGGTGGCGCAGGTGGACAGCTCATGGCCTTCGGCTCGGACAGCGTGGCCATCGACGACCTGGTCCTGTACGCGTCCAATCTCCTCCCATCGCAATCTGCGCTTCTCTTCGCCGGCTTGAACGCCGTCAACGGGGGCAACGGTGCAGTGTTCGGCGATGGTCTGCGGTGCGCGGGCGGGAGCGTCGTGAGACTGGGCGTCGTGTCGCCCGACCTGAACGGCGCCGCGAGCTGGGGCCCGGGGCTGGGTGCCGCCGGCGGCTGGGGCGCCGGCGACACGCGCCGCTTTCAAGCCTGGTATCGTGATCCCGGTGGACCCTGCGGCGCGGGCTTCAACCTGACGAACGGGTGGGAGATCGCGTTCACGATGTAGCCTCGCCCCGCTCGATCGCGCGAGCTCGTCCGTCCCGTCGTGAGATCCCGGTCGGATACCACGGCGGGACGGACGGCATCACCGCGCCCGCGCTCCGTCCGTGACTCCTTGTCCGACCGGAATTCGCCAGACCATACTGGCGAGGATGGGTCCGGCGAAGCCGAGCTCGAGAACGGTCTCCCGCGGCCTGCCGGGATCGGACGGGGGCGAGGCGCGCACGCTTCCGGCCAGGGGACCGGCACTCGTCTTCGCCCTTTGCGGCCTCGCGGCGGCCGCGGTCCTGGCCGGGGGCGGGCCGGGGCTCCCCGGCGCGCTCCTGGCCCTGCCGCTGGTGCTCGGCGGCGCGGCCTTCCCGCTGATCGCGCGCTGGTCGCCGGCCGAGCCCTCGGCCCTGAAGGTCGGTCTGTTCGCCTGGCTCCTGTCGCCGTTCGTGCTGCTCGTGCTCTTCGAGTCGGCGCGGCGGGCGCTCTCCGTCGACGCGGTCCCTGCCGCCGCGGTCGCCTTCGCTCTCGCGGCCGCGCTGCAGCCCCTCGTGGCGCGCGCGCGCGTCGGCGCCGAGGCGCTCGGGCGCGCGGGCCTGCTTGCCGTCGCGGCCGGTCTGGCCGTCGCCGCGCTGCTCGTCGGCCTGCACGTCGCCGTTCCGGCCCTGCGCTTGGCCGGCGACGGGTTGTGGCACGCCGGGCTGTTCGCCGCCTGCGAGCGCGCGCCCGCGCCCGCCAACCCCTGGCTGGCCGGCACGCCGATCGACCATCCGCTCGCCTTCCACACCCTCGGCGCGCTGCTCGCGCGCGCCCTCGACCTGGCGCCGACGCACGTGTCGGTCTTCCTCGCGGCCTGGGCGGCGGCGGCCCTGCCGGTGGCGCTGTACCTCCTGGCGGCTCCGCTGTGGCTCGACGGCAAGCGGGCGCTGCTGGCCGTCCTGCTGGCCCTCCTGGGGTGGAACGCGAGCGCCGGGCTCGACGCGCTGCTCGAGCTGGCGGGGGCCGGCGCGCTCTCCTCCTCGTCCGGCGCCGGGCCCCTGGCGACCCTCGTCCTGCCCGGCCCCGCGGCGGCGGCCCTGGCCCTGGCGGCGGCGAGCTGGCTGGCGGCCGCCCACGCCCTGCGCCACGGTCGCCGCCCGTGGGTCGGCCTGTGCGGCCTCATGGCGGGGCTCGCCTTCGCCCTCGATCCAGAGATAGGGCTGGCGGCGGCGCTCGCCGCGGCCCTCTCCGCGCTCTTGTGGCCCGGCGCGGGCGTGGTCCGGCCGGCGCTCCTCTTCTCCCTGCTGCTCGGGCTGACGCCGGGCCTGCTCCTGCTGCGCGCCGGCACGGGCCTTGGCCCCGAGCTCGCGGCCGCCCCGCGACCGGGCCCCGCGGCCTGGATCGGAGCCGCGGCGCTGCTGCCGGCGGCGCTGGTGGGCCTCTTCGAGGCGCGCCGCTCGCCGGCCCCGGGCGCGCGCTCGATCGCCGGCCTCCTGGCCTCGGGCGCGCTGGTCGCGGCGGCGCTGGCCCTCGTGTCCCCGCTGCCCGGCGCCGCGCCCGACGGCCCGCCGGCCGCGGCGGCCCTCGCCCTGGGGACCCTGGGCGGCGGGCTCCTCGGCGGGCGTGGAGCCGCGCGCACCGGGCGCGCGGCCCTGGCCGGCGCCCTCGGCCTCGGCGCTCTCTCCTTCCTGGTGCTCTTCCCGACGGCTCTCGCCCGCCGCTTCGACGGGGACCCGGCCGTGCGCGAGCTCCCGCACGGGCTGGCGCCGCTGGTGCGAGCGGGGCTCGACGCCGACGCGGTCCTGGCCTACGCCTGGCTGCGCGACGAGCTCCCCTTCGCCGCCGCGCGGCCGGTCCTGCTCCTGGGCGAGGCCTGCGAGCCCCAGCGCCTGCCCGTGGCGCGCGCGCCGCACCCCGCGCCGCTCTTCAGCGGGCTCGACCTGTGGAGCGACCGCAGCGAGCCCTCGGCCCTGGCGCACCCGCGCCTGGCGCCGCGCGTGCGCGCCGTGCGCGAGCTCCTGGCCCCTGACGGGCGCCCGCTGACGAGACCGACGATCGAGCTCGAGCGCATCGGCCGCCCGGCCGTGCTGTGGGTCTCGGGCGCGGACGTCGCGCGCGCGCAGGGGCTCGAGGGCGAGCTCGCGCGGCTGGGCTTCGCGCCGCTCGTGTGTCACGGGGACGTGCGACTCTTCGTCTGGCCGCGAGAGCTGGCGGAGGAGCACCCGTGATCGGCGCGCCGGCGCGGGCGCGCGTGCGCCACTGCGACCGCGTGCTGGCCCGCGCCGCCCTGGCCTCGTGCCTCGCCGTCTACGTGGCGACCTTCAGCGGCCTCTCCGACAACCCCGACGGCGAGGTCTCCTTCCAGACCACGAGCGCCCTTTGGCGCGAGCACGGCTTCGCCCTGGCCGGCACGCCCGAGGCCGATGGCATCGCGGCCCTGGTCCGCTCCGGGGCGCCCGACGCCCCGCCGGCGCGGCGCGGCGGCCCGGGGCGCGAGGAGGACGTCTTCGGATCGCCCGGCATCGGTCAGGCGCTGGCGGCCCTGCCGCTCTACGCCGCCGGGCGGGCCGCGGCGCTGGCGGCTGGCGGCGTCGAGGAGCGCCACTCGCGCACGTCGCGGCGCGGACTGGGGCAGAGCGAGTACTTCGCGCACCTCTTCGTCGGCCTGCGCAATCCGCTCCTGTCGGCCCTGACCGCCCTGCTGGTGGTGCTCGCCGCCCGGCGCCTGGGGGTCGAGCGCCGGGCCGCCTTCCTGGCCGGGCTGTCCTACGGCCTGACGACCTTCGCCTGGGCCCAGGCGCGCTCGTGGCTCTCCGACGTGCAGGCCACCTTCTGCCTGTTCGCCGCCTTCCACTCGTTGCTGAAGCTCCAGGAGCAGCGCGCGCGCGGCCCTGCGCGCCCGCTGACCCTCCTGGCGTTCGGCCTGGCGCTCGGCTGGGCCGGCCTGACGCGACTCTCCGTGGCGCCGGCGGTCGTCGCGCTGGACCTGGCCGCCGCGCGCGTGCTGTGGGCGCGGCGCGGCTCGGCCCGCTCGCTCGCGCTGGTGGCCCTGCCCCAGCTCGCATGTCTGGCGGCGTTGCTCGTTCTCGACCACCTGCGCTTCGGGAGCGTCTGGGAGACGGGCTACGGCGCGCCGCTCCCGGGCCTCTTCGGCGGATCGCCCTGGACCGCGCTGGCGGGTCTGCTGGCGGCGCCGGGCAAGGGGTTGGTGTGGATGGCGCCGGCCGTGCTGCTCTTCGCCTTCGGGCTCGCGCGGCCCCGGCGCGGGGTCGAGCGCCTGTGGCTCTTCTGCACCCTGGCCGTCTTCCTGGCGATTCTGCTGCCGGCGGCGGCGCTGCGCGGCTGGCACGGCGCCTGGACCTACGGCCCGCGCTACCTGCTCCCGGCGCTGCCCTTCGTCTGGCTGGGCGTGGCGCGCGCGCTCGAGCGCGCCCGCGAGCGGCCCGGCCTGCGCCGGCTCGCGACCGGGCTCCTGGTCCTGGGGCTCCTCGTGCAGGTGCCGTCGGCGCTGGTCGACACGATGACCTTCCACGACCTGGCGGTGCGCGCGGCGCCGGCGCGTTGGACGGCGCCGCTCGAGCTGCCGGCCGCCGAGCGCGAGGCGCGCCTGTTCGAGCGCATCCAGCTCGACTGGGGCTTCGCCGCGCCCTGGGCCCACTGGCGCATCCTCCGGCGCCGGGTCGCCGTCGGGGACGAGGTCTTTCCCGTGCGCGAGATCTTCTTCGTCGACTCGGACGAGGTCCTGGAGCCCACCTGGGAGCGCGAGCGGGGCTGGAACCACCTGGCCTGGATCGACCTCGCGCGCCGGCTCTCGGGTCCGACCTGGCCCGGCGTGGTGCTCGCCGTGGCGCTGGCGGGCCTGGGGCTCGTCCTGGCGCTGCGCGCGCTCGATCCCGGCGCCGCCCGGAGGTAGGGGACCGGGGAGCGTCCCGGGCCGGCCCGGGGCCGGCCCGCGGCTCAAGCCCGCCCGGCGTCGTTCCGATAGCGACGACGTGCGAGCCCCTGCGATCGTTCCCGCCGGCCTGCTGACGATCCTGTCGCTCGTCGCCGCCGGGCGTGGCGCCCGGTGCCCGGACGCCGGGATGCCGGCGACGATGCCGGCGGAGGCGATCTGCTCACCAAACGAGGAGCGCGAGCGCGTCGAGCACTTCGTGCTCGAGCGCCCGCGGAAGGAAGCGCTCGCGCCCGAGCTCTCGCGCGGTGCGCACGGCGAGGTGCGCAAGGACGGGGCGCTGGCCCTGGTCGAGTGGCGCCGGCGCGAGGCGGCCGACGGCTGGCAGCTCGAGCTCGACGTGTGGTATCCGCTCGAGGACGTGCGGGTGATGGTGGTCGAGTGCTTCGCGCGCGCCGGTCCCAGCGTGGTCTGGCGCGAGGTGTCGCGCGGCGCCGGGCGCACGCTGCTCGGCGAGTGGAGCACGGACGGCGCGGCCCTGCGCACGATCGAGTGGGGCCCCGACGGCAGCGTGCGCCAGCGCCTCCCGGCGCGCGACGGGGCGGTGCTGCCGCTCCACCTGGTCGAGCTGGCTCGCATCGGCCGGGTCAGCGAGGGCGAATTCGAGGTCTTCGATCCGCTCGCGCGCGCGCTCGAGCAGGAGCACCTGTCGACGGCCTGGATCCAGGGCCCGGAGGGCGACGCCTTCGAGCGCACGGTCGAGCTGCGGCGCGCCGACGGGAGCCTCGCCGGCAGCTACCGCTTCCGGGGCGAGGAGCTGATCGAGTTCCGCTGGCAGGACGGCCCGGACCGGGCGCGGCGCATTGCGCCCGCAGAGTACCATCGCAGGTCGGAGCGCTACGGCCGCGGCGGGTGAGCAGAGCCCGCGGGCGAGGGCCCGCGGGCCGCCCGTCAAGGATGTGTGAACGGTGCTCCGTGCCGCTCGGGCCGTTGGCGCTCGCAGCCGGGATGGTGTGCAATACGGGCTTCGGCGCGGGATGGCGCGCGCCGCGAGTGGCCGGCGGGCCGGCCTCGCGGTAGATTCTGCGCCCCCGTTCCCCGTGCAGCGGTGGAGATCCGCCGCGGGGCCCCATGCGACTCCCCTCCAAGACTGTCCCGTTCCTCGCGCTGCTCCTCGCTCCGTGGGCCTGCCAGAGCCCGGAGGAGGCCGCGGCGGAGGCGGACCGCGCGGCGTACTCCCTGGTCGAGGCGCGCCGCGCCCGGCTCTTCGCGGACGAGACGCCCTTTTCGATCGAGGCGCCCGAGGACAGCCTGCGCCGGCGCATCCTCGACGGCGCCGTCGAGGACGTCGGCCGGCTCTCGATCCTCGACTGCCTGGAGATCGCGGCCGAGAACAACCGCGAGTACCAGAGCCGCAAGGAGTCGCTCTACCTGGCGGCGCTCGACGTGACCCTCGAGCGCTGGCGGTTGGGATACATCGCCGACGCCGGGGCCGCGGCCGACCTCGTCGGGGTCGGAGACGAGGGCCAGTCGGCCAGCGCCGGAGCCGACGCGAGCCTCAGCCGCCTGCTCGGAAGCGGTGCGCGCATCGTGGCCGGGATCGGCCTCGGCATGCTGCGGCTGATCAACGTCGGGGACGACTGGGACGCCACGAGCACGCTCAGCCTGTCCGTCACGCAGCCGCTCCTGAGCGGCGCGGGCCGGCGCATCGTCGAGGAGCCGCTGACGCAGGCCGAGCGCGACCTCGTCTACGAGGTGCGCTCGTTCGAGCGCTTCCGGCGCACGTTCGCGGTCGACGTCGCCAGCCGCGTGTACCGCCTGTTGCAGCAGATCGACGCCGTGGCGAACGAGCAGTCGAACTTCGACAACCTGGTGCTGATCCGCCGGCGCAACGAGGCCCTGGCGCAGGCCGGCCGGCTGAGCGACATCCAGGTCGACCAGGCCAGCCAGGACGAGCTGCGCTCGAGCAACCGCCTGCTCGACCAGGGCGCGCGCCTGGGCCTGCAGATCGACGAGCTCAAGCTCTTCCTCGGGCTGCCGATCGAGGTGGAGCTCGGCCTCGACCCGGCCGAGCTGGAGGGCCTGGTCGCGCAGGAGCGCGCGGCGCTGGAGCTCTCCGAGGAGGAGGCGGTCGCCTTCGCCCTCGGCCACCGGCTCGACTACCTGACGGCCCTGGACCAGGTCGACGACAGCCGCCGGCGAGTCCGCGTCGCGGCCGACGCGCTGCGCGCCGGGCTCGATCTCGCGGCCTCGGCCAGCGCGCCCTCGAAGCCCGGAAAGCCGGCCCGCTTCAACGCCCATGACGCGTCCTGGGGCGTGGGGCTCGACCTCGAGCTGCCGGTCGCGAAGCTGCCCGAGCGCAACGCCTACCGCGCGACGCAGATCGCCCTGGAGGCGACGCGCCGCAACTCCGAGCAGCTCTCGGACGGGATCCGGGTCGACCTGCGCGAGGCCCTGCGCGACCTGGAGGCCACGCGCGAGGCCTATCAGATCCAGGAGAACGCCGTGCTGCTGGCCGAGCGGCGGGTCGAGAGCGCGCGGCTGAAGATGGAGGCCGGGCGGGCCGACACGCGCGACATCCTCGAGGCCCAGGAGGCCCTGCTCGAGGCCCAGAACGCGGCCACCGGCGCGCTGATCGACTACACCCTTGCGAGACTCGCGCTGTACCGTGACATGGAGCTCCTGCGGGTCGACGCGAGCGGGATCGCGATCGACGCGGTGCAGCTCTCGACCCCGGACGAAAGCGAGGATTCCGATGGCGACGCCCGGAAAGAATAGGAAGAGGGCCTCGCGCAAGCCCCTGGGGCTGACGGCGCTGGTGGTCGTCTGCTCCGCGCTCCTCTACGGGAAGGGCCCAGGCAACTGGTTCTCCGGCTCCGACACCGGCGCACTGGCGGGCGCCGAGGTGCGGCGCGGCAGCCTGCCGATCAGCGTGACCGAGCGCGGCAACCTGACGGCCAAGAACAGCTACAGCCTGAAGTGCCAGATCGAGGGCCGCTCGACGATCCTGAAGCTGATCGACGAGGGCACGTACGTGCAGCCCGGCGACGTCGTCGCGGAGCTGGACGCTTCGGAGCTGGTCCAGCGCAAGGTGCAGCAGGAGATCACGGTCCAGAGCGCGAAGAACGCCTTCATCAAGGCCAAGGCCAACCTCGAGATCCAGGAGACCGAGAACGAGAGCCAGATCGCGCGCGCGAAGCAGACAGTCGAGTTCGCGAAGGCCGACCTCCGCAAGTACATCGAGGGTGATCGGCACCAGAAGCTGCAGGAGGCCGACGAGACCATCCTGCTGGCCGAGGAGGACCTGAAGATCGCCCAGGACCAGCACGAGTGGAGCCAGAAGCTGGAGGCGAGCGGCTTCCTGACGCGCACCGAGCTGGAGCGCGACAAGCTGGCCTTCAACCGCGCCGAGATCCTGCTCGAGCAGAAGAAGCGCGCGAAAGAGCTCCTGATCGACTACGAGGATCCCAAGAGCCGGGCCGAGCTCCTGGGCGACATGGAGGAGGCCGAGCGCAACCTGCGCAAGGTCGGCCTGCAGGCCACGGCCCAGATCGTCGACTACGAGACCGCCCTCTCGACCAGCGAGCGCAGGCTCGAGCTGGAGGAGGAGGAGCTCGCCAAGTACATCGACCAGATCGAGAAGGCGATCATGCGCGCGCCGGTGGCGGGGATCGTCGTCTACGGCCGCGAGGAGGGCGGCGGGCACCGCGGCGGCGGCGAGCCGGTGGCCGAGGGCGTCGAGGTGCGCCAGAACAAGGAAATCGTCAGCATCCCCGGCGACGGTCCCATGATCGCCGAGGCGAGCATCCACGAATCCGTCGTCAAGCAGGTGCAGGTCGGCCAGCGCTGCAAGATCACGGTCGACGCCCTGCCGGGGCGCGAGTTCCACGGCGTCGTGACGCACGTGGCGCTCCTGCCCGACAAGCAGAGCTGGTGGGCGAACCCCAACCTGCGCCTCTACAAGACCGACGTCACGGTCGAGGAGGAAGACAGGGAGATGCGGCCGGGCATGTCGTGCAGCATCGAGATCCTGGTCGATCAGCTCGACGACGTGGTCTACGTGCCGCTCCAGGCCGTCGTGCACCACCGCGACCGGAACCTGTGCTTCGTGCGCAACGGCTCCGCGCTCGAGCAGCGCCCGGTCGTCGTCGGGCAGCACAACGAGAAGTGGGTCGAGATCGTCTCCGGGCTCGAGCCGGGGGAGATCGTGCTGATGAGCCCGCCGCCGGGCTTCCAGCTCGAGGCGGGCACGGAGGACTCGGGCGCGGCGCCCATGGAGCTGACGCCCGAGCCGGGCGCTCCCGGCGTGCGCGGTGCTGGCCACGAGCGGGCCGCTTCGGCCGGGGACGGGGACGCCCGGCACGGAGGCGACGGCGCAGACATCCCTGGCGGCGCGCCCGCGCGCCCCTCGGGTCGGAGCAGCGAAGGCCAGTGAGCGCGGGGACGACAGCACAGGAGCGGGCGCCCGTGGCCGAGCTCGACCGCATCAGCCGCGTCTATCGCATGGGCGACAACGAGGTCGTGGCCCTGCGCGACTTCACGTTCTCGTTCCGCCAGGGCGAGTACTGGGCCATCATGGGCAGCTCGGGCAGCGGCAAGTCGACGCTCTTGAACATCCTGGGTTGCATCGACCGGCCGTCCTCGGGCTCCTACCGCGTGCGCGGGGAGGAGTCCGCCGACCTCGACGACGACGAGCTCTCGGAGCTGCGCAGCCGGCAGATCGGCTTCGTGTTCCAGTCGTACAACCTGATCCCGCAGCTCAACCTGCTCGAGAACATCATGGTCCCGCTGTTCTACCAGGACCAGCCGCCGGAGGACGGCGAGGAGCGGGCCATCATGCTGGCCGAGCGCATGGGGCTGGCCGACCGGCTCGACCACCGCCCGACCGAGCTCTCGGGCGGCCAGCAGCAGCGCGTCGCCATCGCGCGCGCCCTGATCAACGACCCGGCCATGGTCCTGGCCGACGAGGCCACGGGCAACCTGGACACGAAGACGGCCGGGGAGATCCTCGACCTGCTCGACGAGCTCTACGCGGAGGGCAAGACGATCCTGCTGGTGACGCACGAGCAGAGCATCGGCGAGCGCGCGGAGAGCGTGCTGCGCCTGGTGGACGGGACGATCGAGGAGGTCGTCCAGGGCACGAAGAACCGCTCGTGACCGAGAGCACCGTCTCGCGCACGATCAAGCTCGGCGTGCGCAGCCTGCTGCTGCACAAGCTGCGCAGCGTGCTGACGACCCTGGGCGTGCTGTTCGGGGTCAGCAGCGTGATCGCCATGCTCGCCATCGGCGAGGGTGCCAGCGAGGCCGAGCAGCGCATGATCCGGCAGCTCGGCAGCCAGAACGTCATCCTGCGCAGCGTGAAGCCGAGCGAGGACGCGGTCAGCAATCAGCAGACCCGCGTCCTGAGCTACGGCCTGACCCACGACGACCTCGAGCGCGTGCGCGACACCTTCCCCGGCGTGGTGCGCGTCGTGCCGCTGCGCGAGCTGCCCGACGAGGTGCGCCGCGGCGCCGTCTCGATGCGCCCGCGCGTGATCGCGACGGTCCCGCGCTACATCGACGTCACCGGCCGGGTCGTGCACGAGGGTCGCTTCCTGAACGAAGCCGACGAGCAGGCGGTCGCCAACGTGTGCGTGCTCGGGTACGAGGTCGCGCGCCACCTCTTCCCGTTCGAGTCCCCGCTCGCGAAGCAGGTCAAGATCGGCGCCGACTACTTCATCGTCGTCGGGACGCTCCTGCCGCGCGTGCGGCTCGAGAGCGACCCAGTGGCGCCAAACGAGTCCTCGTCGGGCGAGCTCTTCATCCCCTTGAGGACCGGCCGCAAGTGGTTCGGCGACACCCTGCTGAAGATCCGCAGCGGCAGCCGCGACATGGAAGAGGTGCAGTTGCACGAGATCGTGGTCGAGGTGGACCAGGCGGACAACGTGCCGCTGGTGGCCGACGCCTGCCGCACGATGCTGAGGCGCGAGCACGGGCAGCAGGACTACAAGGTCGTGGTCCCGCTCGAGCTCCTGCTGCGCGCCAAGGAGACCGAGCGCATCTTCAACATCGTGCTGGGCTCGATCGCGGGCATCAGCCTGCTGGTGGGCGGCATCGGGATCATGAACGTGATGCTGGCCACTGTCACCGAGCGCACGCGCGAGATCGGCATCCGGCGCGCGCTGGGCGCCAAGCGCAGCCACATCGTGACCCAGTTCCTGGTCGAGACGATCGTGCTGTCGGTCGGCGGCGGGCTGCTCGGGATCCTGCTCGGGATGGCGATCCCCTTCGCGGTCGAGTACTACGCCGACATGCCGACCATCGTCACGCCCGGCGCGCCGGTGCTGGCGTTCGGGATCTCGGCCGGAATCGGGGTGATCTTCGGGCTGTATCCTGCTTGGAGGGCGGCGACGATGGATCCCGTTGAGGCGTTGCGGCACGAGTGACGTCATGGCCAGTTGTTTCTCATTGCCAGCGCCTGTGCAACGTGCCGCTCGTCGACCCCCTCGGAGCCTTCCGTGTCCGCCACCGTGCGCGCCACCTTGCGGACCGATTGCACCGCGCGCGCGCTGAGCTGGCGCGCGGCGACGGCGCGCTCGAGCAGGTCGAGCACGCGACCCTCGACCGGGACCCAGCGGTCGAGCTCGTCCGCCTGCAGGCGCGCGTTGGGGCGCGGGCCCTGGCGCGCGTGGGCGCGCTGGAGGGCGCCCAGGACCTCGCCGCGCAGACGCTCCTCGCTCGTGCCGTCCGCTCCCGGTCCGGGCTCGCCCGTGAGCTCCGCCAGGCTCGGCGCGGAGAGCTCGAGGCGCAGGTCGATGCGGTCCAGGAGCGGACCCGAGATGCGCCGGCGGTACTGCTCGACGCGGCCCGGGGAACACGTGCACACGACCCGCCCGTGGCCGCGGTAGCCGCAGGGGCAGGGGTTCATGGCAGCCACGAGCTGGAAGCTGGCGGGCAGGTCGAGCCGGCCCGCGGCGCGCGCGATCAGTACGCGCCCGCTCTCGAGCGGCTGCCGCAGCGCCTCGAGCGCCTCGCGCCGGAACTCCGGCAGCTCGTCCAGGAACAGGAGCCCGCGGTGGGCCAGGGTCACCTCGCCCGGCGCGGGCGTCGAGCCGCCGCCGACCAGCCCGGCGTAGCTGGTCGTGTGGTGCGGCGCGCGGAACGGGCGCGCGCGCGCCAGCCCGCCGGGCCAGCGGCCGGCGGCCGACAGCGTGCGCGTGATCTCGATGCGCTCCTCGAGCCCGGGCGGCGGCAGGAGGCGCAGCATGCGCCGCGCCAGCATGCTCTTGCCGGCGCCCGGCGGGCCGACCAGCAGGAGCCCGTGCCCGCCCGCCGCCGCCACCGCCAGGGCGCGCTTGGCAGCGGCGTGGCCGCGCACCTCGTCCAGCCCCGGCCCCGGCGCGGGGTCCTCGGCCGGCTCGGTCTCGATCCGCAGGCGCGCGAGGGGCCGTCCGCCCGCGAGGTGCGCCACTACCTCGGCCAGGCTGCGCGCGCCGCGCACGTCGACCTGCGGCACGCAGGCCGCCTCGCGCGCCGTGGCCGGGGGCGCGATCAGGCGCGCGATGCCGGCCTCGCGCGCCGCCGCGGCGGTCGCCAATCCGCCCGGCACCGCGTGCAGGCGCCCGTCGATCCCGAGCTCGCCCAGGAAGAGCGTGTCGCGCAGCCAGCGCGGGTCGAGGCTGCCGCAGGCCGCGCCGGCGCACAGGGCGAGAGGCAGGTCGAGGATCTCGCCGCTCTTGCGCCGCGCGGCCGGCACGAGGTTCAGGAACAGGCGCCCGGGCGCCAGCCCGAGCCCGTTCTCCTCCAGCGCGCACACCACCCGCCCGCGACTCTCGCGCAGGACGCAGTCCGGCAGGCCGGTCAGCACGACCTCCGTGCGCTTGCGGTCGATGGGCTCGAAACGCGCCTCGACCGTCACCAGCTCCGCGCCGGTGCCGACCAGGCAGGCGCCCTGCACCCTCGCGGTCCTCACCTCCGCCGGACCGCCCGGCGCGGGCGCGGTTGCCGGCCCGGGGCCAGAAAAGCGGGATCCTGGGTCACGCCCGGCGCGCGCGGCTCGCAGTCCTTGCCCGCGCGCCGGCGCTCCTGCCATCCTCTGGCCGATGGATTCCTACTACGACCCCGCCGACCTGCCGCGCTTCGCCGCCATCGGCGAGCACGCCAAGGAGCTCTCCGACAAGTTCTTCGCCTACTACGGGGCGGTGTTCGAGGACGGCGCCCTGACGGCGCGCGAGAAGGGGCTGATCGCCCTCGGCGTGGCGCACGCCGTGCAGTGCCCGTACTGCATCGAGGCCACCACGCGCGACTGCCTCGAGCAGGGCTGCGACACGGAGCAGCTCACCGAGGCGGTGCACGTCGCCTGCGCCATCCGCGGCGGCGCCGCGCTCGTGCACGGCCTGCAGATGCGCAAGGTCGCCGACAAGCTGGGGATGTGATGGGTGCGCGCGCCGCGTCCGAGCTGCTGGCGCAGGCCGCGCGCGAGCTGGTCGTCGCCGGGCGGCGCGCACCCGCGCCGCCGGCCGAGCGGCAGCGCGCGCTGCTGGCGGAGCTCGAGCTGCGCGACCCGCTCGGCGGCGACTTCGAGCGCCACGTCGAGCGCTCCGGCCTGCGGCCGCTCTGCGCCACGGGAATCGAAGTCCTGCAGCTCAACGTCGGGCGCCTGTGCAACCAGACCTGCGCGCACTGCCACGTCGACGCCGGCCCGCACCGCACCGAGGTGATGTCGCGCGCGACGTCCGAGCTGTGCATGGACGTGCTGGCGCGCACGTCGATCCCGACCGTGGACATCACCGGCGGCGCGCCCGAGCTGTGCCCGTCGTTCGAGTACCTTGTCGAGGAGTCGCGCCGCCTCGGGCGGCACGTGATCGACCGCTGCAACCTGACCGTGCTGGCGCTCGCGCGCTGCGCGCACCTGCCGCGCTTCCTGGCCGAGCACGCGGTCGAGGTCGTCTGCTCGCTGCCGCACTACCGCCGGCCGGCGACCGACGCGCAGCGCGGCGCGGGCGTCTTCGAGCGCTCGCTCGACGGCCTGCGCAAGCTCAACGCGCTCGGCTACGGGCGCGGCGAGCCGCGCCTGCGGCTGGTGCTGGTCACGAACCCGGTCGGCGCCTGGCTGCCGGGCGGCCAGGCCTCGCTCGCGGCCGAGTGGAAGCGCGAGCTCGCGCGCCGGCACGGCGTGCACTTCGACGACCTGTACACGATCACGAACATGCCGATCAGCCGCTACCTCGAGTGGCTCGCGCGCACGGGCAACCTGGCGGCCTACCTGCAGCGGCTCGTGGCGGCCTTCAACCCGGCCGCCGCGGCCGGCGTCATGTGCCGCCGCATCCTCAGCGTCGGCTGGCGCGGCGACCTGTACGACTGCGACTTCAACCAGATGCTCGAGCTCGGAGTCGGCCGCGGCGCGCCGCGCCACTTGCGCGAGTTCGACCTCGAGGCGCTCGCGACGCGGCGCATCGTGACCGGCCGGCACTGCTTCGGCTGCACCGCCGGGCGCGGCTCCTCCTGCGGGGGCGAGACGACGTGAGGCCGGGCGCGCGCGCGTGGAGCGTCGCGGCGGCGGCGCTCCTGGCGGCCTGCGTCTCGGTCCGCCCGCCGGCGCCCGCGCCGGCTGCGGTCGGCGACGAGATCGTGATCTGCGGCCGGCGCTTTCCGACCGGCGCGCCGGTCGTGCTGTGGACCGACCCTGGCGGTTACGACGCGACGCGCACCGACCTGCGCCGCTCGCCGCCCCCGCCCGACCTGGACCCGCTCACGGGCCTGCGCTACACGCCCGGCCGCACGACGCGCGGCGAGGAGCAGCGCGTGCTCGTCCCCCCGGGTTCGAGCGACCTCGAGGCCCTGGCGGAAGTCGTGGACCTCTTCGTCGTGCACTACGACGTGTGCGCGGTCAGCCGGCGCTGCTTCGAGGTGCTGCACGACATCCGCGGCCTGTCGGTGCAGTTCCTGCTCGACGTGGACGGCACGATCTACCAGACCCTGGACGCGCGCGAGACGGCCTGGCACGCGGCGCAGGCCAACCCGCGCTCGATCGGGGTCGAGATCGCCCACCCCGGCGCGCGGCCGCTGGCGCGCGCGGGCGAGCTCGACGGCTGGTACGCGCGCGACCCGCTCGGGCCGCGCCTGGTCCTGCCGGCGAGCTGGGGCGACGGCGGCGTGCGCACACCCGGCTTCGTGGCGCGCCCGGCCCGCCCGGAGCTCGTGCGCGGCACGGTGCACGGCGCCGAGTACGTGCAGCACGACTTCACGGCCGAGCAGTACGACTCGCTCGCGAAGCTGATCGCCGCGGTCTGCCGCGCCCTGCCGCGCGTGAACCCCGACGCGCCGCGCGACGCCGCCGGCCGCGTGCGCACGGACGCCCTCTCGGACGCGGAGCTCGCGGCGTACTCCGGCATCCTCGGCCATCAGCACGTCACCACGCGCAAGCAGGACCCGGGACCGGCCTTCGACTGGGAGCGCGTGCTGCGCGCCGTGCGTGCGCGCCTCGGGGCGCCCGTCTCCCTCGGCGCGAGATGAAGCGCGCCGCGATCCTGCTCGGCGTCGTGCTGGCCGCCTGCGCCCTCGGCCTCCCGCGGCGGAGCAGCAGGAGTCGCCGGAGCGGTCGGAGCCGGCCGGCCCCACGCTCTACGCCCTGCGCATCTTGCGGCCCGGGGGCGCGCCCGCGGCCGGCGCGCGGGTGGACGCGTGGGTGGAAGGGGCCGAGGAGAGTCCGCTCTCCTACTACGCGGATGCGGGCGGCCGCTGCACCCTGCCCGCGCCGGCAGGGCCGCGCGCGACGCGCGTCCTGGCCGAGCTCCCGGACGTGGGCTGCTCGGGGATCGTCGCTCTCTGGAGCATGTGAGCGGACGCGCAGGGCGTGGTCGAGATCGTGCTTCACCCGTCCGGGACCCTGAGCGGGCAGGCGCTCGGCGCCGACGGCGCTCCAGTCGCCGCGGCGCGCGTCTCGGCCGCGCTGGGCGGGACGATCCTGGGAGGCGGCAAGCCGCGCGGTGTCGCGGGGCTCGTCGTCGAGGGCGTCGTGCTGCTTCCGAGCCGCGAGCCGGCCGCGGACGCCACGGTCACGCTGTGGGAGCCCGTTGCGCGCGCGGGCCGAGCTCGTGCTCGAGCTCGCGCGGCCGACCTCCATCTCCGGCGTCGTGGTCTGGGAGTCGGGCCAGCCCCTGGCCGGCGTGCCCGTGGCCGCGGCGCGGGACGAGCGCGACGACCGGCGTGGAGACACCTTGGTGGGGGGCAGGCGGACGGCCTACTACGGCTTTCCGATGGCGACCACGGACGCGGACGGCGCCTTCCGGCTGGAGCCCGTCCGGCCCGGAGCCGCGCTCTACCAGCTCGCCTGCGTACCGGACGCGACGCGCCCGACGCGAGCGGCGTGGCGCGTTTCGACCTGGGCCCTGGGACCTGGCGCGCCTGGGTGCAGGCGCAGGACGGCACGCGCTCGGGGGAGCGCGAGTTCACCGTCGGTCGCGCCGGGGCGACATGCTCGATCGAGCTCGAGTGAAACGTACCGAGGCGGACCGGTAGGCTGCCCCCCCGTTCGCGCGGCCCGGCTCGGGCCTCCGACCCGCGTGGGCGCACCTCCTCCCCGCGCGGCCCGCGCGCGCGCGCCCGCCCCGGGGGGCCGGACCGTCTCAGCCGGGAACGGTTTCCAGCGGAATCCGGCCGGATCTGCGCCAGCCCTTCGTGAGCAACCACGTCCGCGCCCGCGCGATCGGCCCCGGCCGCGACTCGGGCTCGAACCAGCGCTCGCGCCAACCATCGAACCACCTCGCCGACGAGAACCGGTCCGGCCCGGCCTCGAAGATGCCGTGCCGTTTCGCGTTGCACAGCACGACAGCCTCTCAGACGAAGACCAGCACCGCGATCCCGCCGCCGATCGCGACCAGCAGCGCGAACAGCACGCGCGCGCCCATGCGCAGGCCGCCGACCATCAAGGCCAGGACGCCTTTCGTGGCGGTGTTGACCAGCACCGCCAGCACGATGCCGCGCCGCGCGACCTCGGGCTCGATCTCGCCGCCGGCCATCTTCGCCAGCGAGAGCGAGATCGCGTCGACGTCGCTCAGGCCCGAGATGGCCGCCAGGATGTAGACGCCGCGGTCGCCGAGCTCGCCGTGCAGGACGTTCGCCAGCAGCATGATCAGCGCGATCAGCGCGCCGAACTTGAGCGCGGCGCCGAGCTCGAACGGGTTCTTCAGCGCCAGCTCGCCCTTCTCCCCCTGCCGCAGCCCGTTGCGGAGCAGGGCCACGCCCGGCACGATCGAGATCGCGAACATGACCCCCAGCGGCAGGGCCAGCCCGCGCACGAGGCCCGGCTCGACCACGCCGACCTCGACCAGGACGCGCGGGAACATGATGCCCGAGGCGACCACGATGCCGGCCGCCAGGAGCTTCTCCATGGCCGGGCTGCTGCGGCCCAGGCGCGCGAAGCTGAGGGTGACCGCGGTCGAGGAGGCCAGGCCGCCGAAGATGCTGGTCAATGCCACTCCCAGGCGCGGGCCGGCGAGCTTGACCGCCAGGTAGCCGGCGAAGGAGATGGCCGCGATCAGCACCACCAGCCACCAGATCGCGGTCGGGTTGAGCGCGTCCCAGGGCGGCGGGCCGAAGCCGTGGTCGGGCAGCACCGGCAGCATCACGACCGAGATCAGGAGCAGCTTGAAGGCCGCGTGCAGCTCGCGCCGCTCGATGCCTTCGACCAGGCCGTGCAGGGTCGGCTTGAGGCCGAGCAGCACGGTCGTGACGACCGCCACCGCCGACGCGATCACTAGCTCGCCCAGCACCGCCAGCGCCCCGAGCGCGAACGTCACCAGGGCCGCGACGGTGGTGGTCATGCCCAGGTCGTGGGTCTCGCGCACCTCGAGCACGTGGGTGGTGACGAGCAGGCCGGCCAGGGCCAGGAAGCCGAAGCCGAGCAAGGCGGCGCTCTCGAAGTGCTGCGAGAGCAGGCCCCACAGCCCGCCCAGCACCGCCATCAGGCCGAAGGTGCGCAGGCCGCCGACGTGGCTCGCATCGGGGTCCTGCTGGCTCGACCAGCCGCGCTCGAGCCCGATCATGAGGCCCAGGGCGAGGGCCACGCCGAAGCGCACGAACAGCTCCATCGGCTCAGTCGGCGCGGGCATCACTCTGGTTTCGGCCGGGGGCGGCGCCCTCCGTAGCGAAAGGCCGGCGCGCGGCCGGGCGCCCCGCGCCGGAAAACTCTTCCCGCGCGCCCGCCGGCGGCGTGAGCGACGAGCGGATCGCGCGCGATCTCGGGCGATCCGGCGCGCCGCGGGTCAGTCGCCGTCGTGCAGGGCGCGCCGCAGGGAGCCCCTGGCGCGCTCGAGGCGCTCGCGCGCCGGGCCGGTCGGGAGTCCGAGGCGCCGCATGACGACGGCCGTCTTGACGTCGCCCTCGGCGCGCTCGAGCGCCGCGGCGGCCTCCTCGCGCGAGAGGTCGCACAGCTCGGCCACCAGCCGCAGGGCGCGGTCCCGGAGCTTCGAATTGGCGCCCGCCGCCAGGTCGACCATGCGATTCCCGTACACCTTGCCCAGGCGCACCATCGCCAGGGTCGAGACGGCGTTGAGGACGAGCTTGGTGGCGGTACCGGCCTTGAGTCGTGTGCTGCCGGTGACGAGCTCGGGGCCGGTCAGCACGCGGATGGACACGTCGGCGGCGTCGGGTGCCTCGTCCGCGGGCACGCAGGCCAGGAAGACGGTCGCGGCTCCGCGCCCGCGCGCGAAGGCGAGCGCGCCGTGCACGAAGGGGGTCGTGCCGCCGGCGCAGATGCCGAACACGACGTCGCGTCCGCACAGGCCGCGGCGCGCGAGCTCCTCGCCTGCCGCGCCGGGGGAGTCCTCGGCGCCCTCGACCGCTCCGGCCAGGGCCGCCGCGCCGCCGGCCACGACGGCCTGCACCTGTTGCGGCTCGCTGTGGAAGGTCGGTGGGCACTCGGCCGCGTCGAGCGCCCCCAGTCGCCCGCTCGTCCCCGCGCCGACGTAGAAGAGCCGCCCGCCGTCGCGCAGCCGCCCGGCGACCAGCTCGATCGCCGCCACGATCGACTCGCGCGCCGCCGCCACCGCCGGCGCGACGCTCGCGTCCTCCGCGCACATGAGGTCGAAGGCCGTCGCCGCATCGAGCCGGTCGAGCTCCGCGCTGCGCGGATTGTCCCGTTCCGTCGCCAGGTGCCCCCGCTCTTTCGGCATCGCCCTCATTCCCGTCCCCACTCCCGTCCGTTCCCGTCCCCGCTCCCGTCGTGCCCGGACCCGTCGTGCCCGCTTCCCGGCCGTTCCGGTTCCCGTCTGGTCCGCTCCCGTTCCCGTTTCCCTCGCCCGTCCCCGTCCCCGGTGTATCCCACTCCCGCTCCCGCCCCCGTTCCCGCTTCCCGTTCCCACAGGTTAGCTACACTGCGTCGATGCAGACACTTTCCAGCTACGTCCGCGGCTCGTGGGTCGAGGGCAAGGGGCCGGCCGCCACGCTCTTCGACCCGACGACGGAGGAGCCCCTGGCCGAGTGCAGCACGGGCGGGATCGACTTTCGCGCCGTCCTGGAGCACGCGCGCGAGGTGGGCGGGCCGGCGTTGCGCGCGCTCTCCTTCGCCGAGCGCGGGCGCATCCTGAAGGACCTCTCGGCGGCGCTGCACGAGCGGCGCGAGGAGCTGATCGAGATCGCCGTCAAGAACGGCGGCAACACGCGCGGCGACGCGAAGTTCGACGTCGACGGCGCGACCGGGACGCTGGCGTTCTACGCAGAGCTCGCGCAGGGCCTGGGCGAGCGGCCCTTCCTCGGCGACGGCGAGATCGCCCAGCTCGGGCGCACCTCGCGCTTCTGCGGCCGGCACGTGCTCGTCCCGCGCCGCGGCGCCGCGGTGCACGTCAACGCCTTCAACTTCCCCTCGTGGGGCATGATGGAGAAGCTCGCCTGCGCCCTCCTGGCCGGCGTTCCGGTGGTCGAGAAGCCCGGCACGCCGACGGCACTCCTGGCCTGGCGCGCGGCGCAGATCGCCGTCGGAAGCGGCCTCCTGCCCGAGGGCGCGTTCCAGATCCTGGTCGGCTCGGTCGGCGACCTCTTCGACCACATGGGCCCCCAGGACTGCCTGGCCTTCACGGGCTCGGCCGCCACCGGGGCGCGGATCAAGGCGCACGATTGCGTCGTGCGCGGCAACGTGCGCCTGAACGTCGAGGCCGACTCGCTCAACGCCGCGGTGCTCGCGCCCGACGTCGAGCCCACCTCGGACACCTACGGCCTGTTCGTCGCCAACGTCGTGCTCGACGTGCGCCAGAAGGCCGGCCAGAAGTGCACCGCCGTGCGCCGCGTGCTGGTGCCGGCCGAGCGCCTGGACGAGGTGCGCGCCGACCTCGTGGCCGAGCTGGCGCGCGTGACGGTCGGCGATCCGTCCGAGCGCGAGACCGGCATGGGTCCGCTCTCGAGCCGCTCCCAGCTCGACGAGGTGCGCGCCGGCATCGAGCGCCTGGCCGGGGCGACCGAGGTGGCCTGCGGCGGCCCGCAGCCGCCGCGCGAGCGGGGCTGGTTCGTGGCGCCGACGCTGCTGGTCGCGCGCGAGGCCGCCGACCCGGTCTTCCACGACGAGGAGGTCTTCGGGCCGGTGGCGAGCGTGCTGCCGTACGGCGGCGACGCGCACGAGGCGGCCGACCTCGTGCGACGCGGTGCCGGCGGCCTCGTGTGCAGCGTGTACTCGAACGACGCCGACTGGACCCAGGACTACGTGCTCGAGGCGGCGCCGTGGCACGGGCGCATCTGGATCGGCAGCGACCGCACTGCCGGGCAGTCGCTCGCGCCCGGCATGGTGCTGCCGGCGATGATCCACGGCGGCCCCGGTCGCGCGGGCGGCGGCGAGGAGCTCGGCGCCGAGCGCGGCCTCGCGTTCTACCTGCAACGCACGGCGCTACAGGGCTTCAAGGGCCTGCTCGACGCGCGCTTCGGCCCCGGATCGGGGGAGCGACCTGGCGGGTAGGTCGCTCCACTTGTTCCAGCGATTCAGTCGCCGCCCGGGGTGTCCGGTGTGCTGCGCGAGGCGTTCTGCTCGAGCCAGGCCTGCCACTTCTCGGCCTTGTTGCCGGCATCGTGGCCGGTGAGGAGCTTGAGCGACCGGCGCACGGTGCGCAGCTCGGTCACGTAGGTGTACTCCTGCATGCCGTACGAGCGCGCCTCGAGCACGACTCCCGACGTGACGACGTTCACGATCGGGTCGGCGATCGAGGCGCCCTGGGCGATCTCGACGTCGAAGTCGCTGACGTAGGCCACCTGGCTGCCGATGCTCACGTGGCCGCCGGGCGGGCGCGGGCCGCCGCCGCCCTGGGCCGCGCCGGCCATGTCCGCCATGTGGTGCACGAGCGCCGGGACGGCGGCCTCGAAGCCGGCGTGGCCCAGGCTCTCGGCGGCGTTGATGCGCACCGCGCCGCTCTCGCTCCCCAGCGCGCGGACGAGCGGCACGACCACGCCGGGCTCACCCGTCGCGCGCAGCGCGAGCGCGGCTTCGCGCCGCACCTGGGACGAGCGGTCGAGGGCCGCGCGCAGCAGGAGCTCGCGCACCTCCTGGCCGGGCGCGATGCGCCGCAGGGCCAGCGCGGCGATGGAGCGCCGGCCGGGCTGCAAGGAGACCAGCTCGCCGCGCAGCGCCTCGCGCAGCGCCTCCCGGTCCGGCAGCGCCCTCAGCCGATTCACGGCGAGCTCGCGCCGCGTCGGGCTGGAGGTCTGGGCGGCGAGGGCGAAGAGCCGCCCGCGCACCCCCGCCTCGTCGGCCGAGGCGTCGCCCAGGTACGGCAGCCGGAACGGCGCGCGCGCGATCAGGGCCAGTGCCGCGTCGTGGTCGGGCTCGGCCGCCAGGACGCGGTCGAGCGCCGCCAGCGCCTCCTCCGCCAGCCCCTCGCGCACCATCCAGTCGGCCAGGGCGACGCGCTGCGTGTGCTCGTCGCGGCCGATCTCGGCCGCCAGCCGCTCGGCCTCGCGCTCGAGCTCGCGCTCGCTCTTGAAGGCCGACACGTCGCCCGGATCGAGGGCGCGCCAGCGCGCGCCTTCGCGCACCTCCCAGCGGCCCTCGGCGAAGCGCGTGCGGCCGCGCACGAAGGCGCCCGTGGCGAGGCGCAGGATGCGGTTCTGCTCCCGCGCGCGCGGGTCCTCCTGGGCCTGCAGCGGCGCCGGAGCGGGCGTCGCGCCCGGATCCTGTCCGGCGGCCGCATCCTGGAGCGAGGCCGCGGCGCCGGGGGGGAGGAAGAGGAGCAGCCCGAGGAGCGGGAGGGCCCCGCTTGAGAGCCTGTCGGAAAAACACCCTACTGCGGCTTCGCGGGCGGCGCCGCTGCTTCGTCGGGCTAGGCGAGCCGTGCTCAGCGGCCAGAAAGGCCGCTTCCGCCTTCTCGCCG
>Ga0326597_10002794_pt1 | contig 25843 bp, 17 predicted proteins | sample RVTome_12_FD_203789 | JGI IMG/M metagenome (GOLD analysis project Ga0326597, IMG submission 203789) | Soil microbial communities from uranium-contaminated site in the Upper Colorado River Basin, Wyoming, United States - RVT100D185 | ecosystem: Environmental > Terrestrial > Soil > Contaminated >... | reverse complement strand
CCCGCCCTCCCCGTGCACCGTAGGCAGGACGAGAGCGCATCGCCGGGATCGAGCAAGCGGGCTTTGCAATCATCGAGCCCGGCACTTCAGTGCTGGGCGTCGGCCGATCAGAATGCGATTGCCCTGCGCCTCCGCTCCCCGCTCCCACGCCTCGCGCTAGAATGGGCCCTCCCAGCCGCCGCTTCCCCACGCCGGCCGCCCGCGCGCAAGGTGGGAACCCATCGCGACCACTGCCCCAGCCCCCGCGCTCGTCTCGCCCCACGCGCCCGCGCTCCTCGCCGCGCACCGAGCCCAGGGCGACACCAACGACTGCGGCCCGCACGCGCTGGCCATGGCCCTGGCCGCGCTGTGCGGCCCCGAGGGCGCTAGGTCGCCCGACGTGCTGGCGCAAGCCATGGCGCGGCCCCGCCCGCGCGCCGTGCTCGGCGTGCTCCCGCTCGTCCGCCGCATCCCCGGCTGGGCGACGTTCCCGTGGGGCGTGGTGGACATGGCGCGCCTGGCCGGGCTCCACGCCCGCTGGCGACCGCTGGCCGGCACGGACCGCTTGCTGGCCAGCCTGGCCCGCGGCGAGGTGCCGCTGGTCGTCGTCGGCGGCTGGCGCCCGCGACCCTGGGCGCACTATGCTGTCCTGGCCGCGTGGGACGCCGAGCGCGGCTGGGGCTTTGCCGACAGCCTGAGCCCGAGCGCGGAGATCGTCTGGCGCCCGGACGACGCGTTCCGCCGGCAGTGGCGGGCCTTCGGGCAGCTGCTCGTCACGCTGCGCGCGCCATGACAACCCGTTCAGGCGCCCACCGTAGGGGCGCACGGCCGTGCGCCCCTCTTCCGCCCGCCCCACCATCACCCCAACGCACAAAGGGGCACCGTCCGGTGCCCCTTCGCGCCTTCTCGTCCGACCCAGATCAGGCCTTGGCCATCTCCGCGATGGCCGTGAACGCCTGCGGGTCGCGCACGGCGAGGTCCGCGAGCATCTTGCGGTCGATGCCCACGCCCGCGACGCCCAGGCCGTGTATGAGGCGGCTGTAGTTCAGGCCGTTCATCCGGGCCGCCGCGTTGATGCGGGCGATCCAGAGGCGGCGGAAGTCGCGCTTCTTGCGCCGGCGGTCGCGGTACGCGTGCTGGCGCGCCTTGGTGACCGCCTCGTTGGCGCGGCGGAACAGGCGGCGGCGGCCCTGGTTGTAGCCGCGCGCGGCGCGCAGGATCTTGCGGTGACGGCGTGAGGTGATGACCCCACCCTTGACACGAGCCATGAGGCGGTCCCCCTCTTACTTCTTCTTCTTCCACAAGCCGGGCGCCAACCGCTTCACGCGCTTGACGTCGGCCTTGTGGGTGACCTGCAGGTACTCGTCGAACAGCCGGCGCGTGCGGCCGGGCTTCTTGCGGCGCAGGTGGCTCTTGCCGATCTGCGTGCGCATGAGCTTGCCACCGGCCGAGACCTTGAACCGCCGCGCGGTGGACTTGTGGGTCTTCATCTTGGGCATCGTCCAACCAACCTTGCTTGCATCGCCGGTCCCGTCGCCTTACGGCGTGGCCGGCGCCAGGATCATGAGCATCGAGCGGCCGTCCAGGTCCGGGCGCTGCTCGACGACGGCGACGTCGGCCAGCAACGTGGCCACCTCTTTGAGCTGCTCCAGCGCGATCTCCGGATGGGTGATCTCGCGCCCGCGGAACTGGACCTTCACCTTGACCTTCATCCCCTTGCCCAGGAAGCGCCGCGCCCGTTCGACCTTGAACCCCGTGTGGTGCTCGCTGGTCTTCGGCCGCAGCCGGATCTCCTTGATCTCCACGGACTTCTGTCCGCGGCGCGCCTCGCGCTGCCGTCGCTCCTGCGCGTACTGCCACTTGCCATAGTCCAGAATCCGGCACACCGGCGGGCTGGCGTTGGGTGCCACCTCGACCAGGTCCAGGCCCTTCTCGCGCGCCGCGTTCAGCGCGTCGCGCAACGGCAGGATGCCCAACTGCTCGCCCTCGTCATCGACGACGCGCACGGAGGGCGACGTGATGGCCTCGTTGATCCGCTGCTTAGCAGCCGCCGGTTGCGGCGGCGGCGCACCTCTTCCTCTAGCTATGGCTCACCTCGCTGAAAATTGGCAAAAGGACCCGGCGCCGAGGCCCGGATCCTACACTCGCCGGCGGATTGTACCGTGCGGGGTGGGCCGGGTCAAGGACCGCCTTGGCCGCGGCTACAGCACGTCTGCCCGCTCGGCGATGGCCGCCTGCGCCCGCGCGATGAACGCGTCGAGGGGCATCGCCCCCAGGTCCTCCTCCGTGCGCAGGCGCACCGCCACCTGGTCCTGGTCGGCCTCGCGCCGGCCCACCACCAGCATGTACGGGATCTTGCGCATCTGCGCGTCGCGGATCTTGGCCTTCATCCGGTCGCTCCGGTCGTCCACGGAGGCGCGCAGGCCGGCGGCCCGCAGCCGCCCCGCCACCTGGTGGCCGTAGTCCGCCAGGTCGTCGGTGATGGGGATGACCATGGCCTGGACCGGCGCCAGCCACACCGGGAAGGCGCCGCCGTAGTGCTCGATGAGGACGCCGAAGAACCGCTCCATGGATCCCAGGAGCGCGCGGTGCACCATGTACGGCCGGCGCAGCTGGCCCTGGTCGTCCGTGTACGTCAGCTCGAAGCGCTCGGCCATGTTGAAGTCGAACTGGATCGTTGAGAGCTGCCAGGCGCGGCCCAGCGCGTCGCGGACGTCGATGTCGATCTTGGGGCCGTAGAAGGCGCCCTCGCCCTCCTTGATGGCGTAGTCGATGCCGCGGGCCGTCACGGCGGCGATGAGCGACGCCGTGGCCCGGTCCCAGTCCTCGATCGCCCCGACGGCCTTTTCCGGCGGCCGCGTGGAGACGTTGACCTTGAAGTCGTGGAAGCCGAACGCCTCCAGCATGTCCAGGCTGAAGTCCAGGACCTCCGCGATGGCCGCGTCCACCCCCTCCGGCGCGACGAAGATGTGCGCGTCGTCCTGCGTGAAGCCGCGCACGCGGAGCAGGCCGTGGAGCGTGCCGGAGCGCTCGTAGCGGTATACCGTGCCCCACTCGGCCAGCTTGACCGGCAGCTCGCGGTAGCTGCGGCGGCGGCTCTTGTAGATCATGATGTGGAACGGGCAGTTCATCGGCTTCAGGTAGTACTCCTGGCCGTCGAACTCGATCGGCGGGTACATCCCGTCCTTGTAGAAGTCCAGGTGCCCGCTGGTCTCCCAGAGCACGCTGCGCCCGATGTGCGGCGTGTAGGCCAGGTCGTACCCGCCTGCCAGGTGCCGCTGCTTGGCGAAGTCCTCGATGAGGTGCCGGATGAGCGCCCCGTCCGGGTGCCAGAGGATGAGCCCGCCGCCCACAGAGTCCGGCGCCGTGCTGAACAGGTCCAGGTCCTTGCCGATCCGCCGGTGGTCCCGCCGCTCGACCTCCTCGAGGTGCAGAAGGTGCGCGTCCAGGTCGTCCTTGCGCTGCCAGGCCGTCCCGTAGATGCGCTGGAGCATCGGGCGCTTCTCGTCGCCGCGCCAGTACGCCGCGGCCGTGGAGAGCAGCTTGAACGCGTTGGGCTTCAGGTAGCCCGTGTGCGGCACGTGAGGGCCGCGGCACAGGTCCTCGAACGCGTCCTGGCGGTAGATCGTGATGGCCGGTGCGGCGCCCTCGGCCAGCGGCTGGCCGTTCTCGTCCACGCTGCCGGCAGAGAGGGCGTCGATCAGCTCGACCTTGTACGGCTGCGCGGCAAACGCCTGGCGCGCCTCGTCGGCGCTCACCTCGCGCACCTCGAAGGCGTGCCGCCCCTTGATGATCTCGCGCATGCGCGCCTCGAGCGCCACCAGGTCGTCGGGCGTGAACGACCGCGGCCGGCCGTCCTCGTCCGGCCCCAGGTCGAAGTCGTAGTAGAACCCGTCGGCGATGGGCGGCCCGATGCCCAGGCGCACGTCCGGCCAGATCTCGCAGACGGCCTGCGCCAGGACGTGCGCCATGGAGTGGCGGATGCGGTAGAGCGCCTCGGCGTCGGCCAGCGCCTGAGCCTGGGCCTCGTCGCCCATGGCCGCCTCTGGGGCTACGTGTCCGTTCTCAGCCATGATCACCATCCTCCTTCGTCGGTCCGTCGACCGCAAACAAAAAACCCCTCGCCCTGGGCAGGGCGAAGGGTTGCTCCGCGGTTCCACCTGCGTTCGCCTCACCGGGGCTCTTGCATGAGCCCAGCACGGCCTTCGTGGAGGCGGGTAACGGCGCCACCCGGGCGAGCCTACTGCGCCCTGCGGCGGTTCGGTCGCCGGCTCGGAGGGGGTGTTCGGACGGTCCGTGGCGGGGGGGCTCTCAGCCGTTGGCCCCGTTCTCTGGCGCTCGTGGCCGTCCTACTCGTCCTCGTCGTAGCCGGTGTCTATGGGGCGTGTGTGCTCAGAGGTGGGCGGTACAAGACTCGAACTTGTGACCTCCACGATGTCAACGTGGCGCTCTAGCCAACTGAGCTAACCGCCCGAGCGAGCGGCGAGTATACCCGCCGGGAGCAGGCGGGGCAAGTGCCAAAGTTGTCCTTGCACGGCCGCTCGCAGGCATACTGCGGCCCTTCCATCGCGGGCCGCCGCAACGCGTTCCTGGCCCGCGCCATCCCAGGGAGAAAACGCATGGTCCACGCTCGATTCCTCGCCCTCGCCCTCGCGACCCTCGGCCTCGGGCTGATCGGCTGCGCGACCCCCGAGACCGCCGTCGACGCGCCGCCCGAGGGCGCGCCCATGGTGGCCTTCACCAACCTGAGCGACGGCGACGCCGTGGCCAGCCCGCTCAACGTGTGCCTCGAGTCCACCAACATCGCCATCGAGCCCTCGGGCGAGGTGGTCGAGGGGTCGGGGCACCACCACGTCCTGGTCGACCTCACCGTCGAGGAGGAGGCCAGCTACGCCATGCCGGGCGTGCCCATCGCCAAGGACGTCGACCCGCGGCTGGTGCACATCGGCGACGGCGGGACGTGCACCGAGATCCCCCTGGACGCCGGCGAGCACACGCTGACGGCCGTCGTCGCCGACGGCGGGCACGTGACGTTGGATCCGCCGGTGATGGCCCAGGTGACGATCACGGTGGAATAGGGGGGGACGCGGCGCGATGAAAGAGGGCACGGCATGCCGTGCCCCTACCGACGTTGGGCGCACGATTGGATGGGGGTTGGATCGCGGGGGACGTTTGCGCCCCCCGCAATCCCTTCCGCCCCGCTTCCAGCGCGTCATATGGGTAGGGGCACGGCATGCCGTGCCCTTCCTACGCCCCCTATCCCCCCAACCCCGGCACCACGAACGCCCCCGCCATCTCGCGCACCTCGGCGCGCACCGCCGACAGGACCTCCGGGTCCTCCAGGTGGTCCAGCACGCGGTCGATCCAGGCCGCGACGCGCAGCATCTCGTCCGGTCCGAAGCCGCGCGTGGTGACGGCCGGCGTGCCCAGGCGGAGGCCGCTGGTGACGAACGGCTTCTCCGGGTCGAACGGGATCGTGTTCTTGTTGGTCGTGATGCCGGCGCGGTCCAGGGCCGCCTCGGCGGCCTTGCCGGTCACGCCCTTGGGGCGGAGGTCGACGAGCAGGAGGTGGTTATCGGTGCCGCCCGACACCAGGCGGAGGCCGTAGCCGGCCAGCGCCTCGGCCAGGACCTCTGCGTTTGCGATCACGCGGCGCTGGTAGTCCGCGAACTCCGGCGTGGCCGCCATGCGGAACGCCACCGCCTTGGCGGCGATGACGTGCTCCAAGGGGCCGCCCTGGAGGTGCGGGAAGACCGCCTTGTCCACGGCCTTGGCGTGCTCCGCGCGCGACAGGATGAGCCCGCCGCGCGGGCCGCGCAGCGTCTTGTGGGTCGTCGAGGTGACGATGTCGGACACCGGGACGGGGTCCGGGTGGAGCTTGGCCGCGACCAAGCCCGCGATGTGGGCCATGTCGACCATGAGGTACGCGCCGACCTCGCGGGCGATCTCGGCCATCGCGTCGAAGTCGATGGCGCGCGGGTAGGCGGTGGCGCCGGCCAGGATCATGCGCGGGCGATGCGCCAGGGCCTGCGCGCGCAGCGCCGCCATGTCGATGCGCTCGGTGATGGCGTCCACGCCATAGGCCACGATCCGGTAGTCCGTGCCGCTGAAGTTGACCGGGCTGCCGTGCGTCAGGTGGCCCCCTTGGTCCAGGCGCATGGCCAGGACCGTGTCGCCGTGGTCCAGGAGCGCGCGGTACGCGGCCATGTTGGCGGGCGAGCCGGCGTGCGGCTGGACGTTGGCGTGCTCGGCGCCGAAGAGGTCCTTGGCGCGGGTGCGCGCTAGGTCCTCGACCTGGTCGACCCACTCGCAGCCGCCGTAGTAGCGGCGGCCCGGCAGGCCCTCGGCGTACTTGTTGGTGAGCAGCGAGCCCGTGGCCTCGAGGACCGCGCGGCTGGTGTAGTTCTCGGAGGCGATCAGCTCGATGCCGTCGCGCTGGCGCTCGCCCTCGCGGTGGATGAGCGCGTCGATGTCGGGGTCGACGGTCGCGAGCGGCTGGAGGAGCGCCGCCTCGGCGGCGCGCGTCAGGACGTCCATGGTGTGCTCCGCACGGGAGGTGAGGTGGGCCGAGACCGCGCATGGTATGGGGGACGGCGGCCGGCAGGCGGCATGCGGTACAATTTTGGGGCTCCGCCCCGCGCGCCGCCGCGAAGTATATCGACCATGACCGACCTGACGAATGCCCCGCCCACCGCTACCGCGCCTGGCCAGGTGATCGACATGCCGCTTCTGCGGCGGTCGCTGGCCGAGGCGGGCCTTGACGTGCAGGGCGACGTCCTGGAGGCCGTCGCGATCTGGGCGCGCGAGCTGGTGGCGTGGAACGCGCGGTTCAACCTGACGCGCATCACGTCGCCCGAGGAGATCGCCATCCAGCACGCGTTGGACGCGCTGATGGGGCTGCGCGCGCTTGCCGACCTGGACCCGCGGCAGCCGTGGCGCGCCGTCGACATCGGGGCGGGCAACGGCTGCCCCGGCCTGATCCTGGCCGCGGCGCGGCCGGGCTGGCAGTGGACCCTCGTCGAGTCGCAGGGCAAGGCCACGGACTTCCTCAGCCACGCGGCGCGCGCCATGGGCCTTACCAACGTCCGCATCGCCAAGGTGCGCGCCGAGGACGCCGGGCGCGATCCCGACCTCCGCGAGCGCTTCCACGTGGGGACCGCGCGGGGCGTCGCGCGCCTGGCCACCCTGCTGGAGTACGCGCTGCCGCTCATCCGCGTCGACGGGCGCTTCGTGGCGTGGAAGGGCGAGGGCGCGGACGAGGAGATCGCCGAGGCGTCCGGCGCGCTCAGCCAGCTGGGCGGGCGCGTCCGCCGCCGGCACGCCTACCGCCTGCCCGGCCTGGACCACGGCCGGCGCCTGGTCGTGGTGGCCAAGGCGCGCAAGACGCCGCGCAGCCTACCGCGGCGCGCCGGCACGCCCAAGCGCGAGCCCCTCTGATCATGCTACGCCGTGTGGTCAACCGCCTGCTGGCGCGCCTGGGGACGCTGCTCATCCTCTTCGGGCTCGGCCTCGTCGCCTTCGGGGGCTCGGTGCAGGTGGCGCGCGTCTGGCGGTTGGCCCACGCGGAGCGCCAGGCGGAGCCGCCCAGCTTTGCGGGCACCATCCGGGTGGCGCCACGCGTGCAGGCGCCGCCCACGGCCACGCCCGAGGGCCAGGCCACGGCCACGACCGGCCCGTCGCCCACGCCGACGCCGCCGCCCAGGCCCGAGCGCATCGTCATCCCGGCCATCAAGCTGGACCGGCGCGTGGTCGAGATCGGTTGGACGACCGAGCTGGTGGACAACGCGACGCTGCGCCGCGAGTGGGAGACCGTGGCCCACGCGGCGGGCTTCCACCGCGAGAGCGCGCCGCCCGGCGTCGCCGGCAACACCGTGATCTCGGGCCACAACAACATCGACGGGGCCGTGTTCAAGGAGCTGCACCGCCTGGACGCCGGCGACCGCGTGGTGGTCTACGCCGGCCAGCAGCGGCACGCGTACGAGGTGGAGCGCACGTTCATCGTGCGCGAGGAGGGCGCCTCAGAGGCCGATCGGATTGCCAACGGCCTCTGGATCGGCGACACGCCGGACGAGCGGCTGACGCTGGTCACGTGCTACCCGCCCTGGGGCAACACGCACCGCGTCATCGTCATCGCCCGGCCCGTACGGGACGACGGCCAGGATGCCTCGGAGGGCGTGCGATGAGCGACGCGCGGCGGCGGCTGCCGGCCGTGCACGCGCTCTTGGGCCGGCCCGAGCTGGCCAATGCCACCGCGCGGGACGGGCGGGATCTGGTCGTGGCGGCCGCGCGCGCGGTGCTGGCCGACGCGCGTCAGAGCGGCGCGGCGCCCACCACGGACCCCGCCGCCCTGGCGGCCGCGGTCGCGCGCCGGCTGGACGCGTGGTCCCTGCCCAGCCCGCGGGTGGTGATCAACGCCACCGGCGTGGTCCTCCACACCAACCTCGGCCGCGCCCCGGTGAGCGCGGCCGCCGCGCGCGCCATGGCCGCGGTGGCGGCGGGCTACTGCGACCTGGAGCACGACCTGGCCACCGGCGCGCGCACGGGGCGCCAGCGCGCGGTCGCGCCGCTCCTGGCGCGGCTGGCCGGCGCCGAGGCGGCGCTGGTCGTCAACAACAACGCCGGGGCGCTGCTGCTCATCGTGGCCGGGCTGGCCGCGGGACGGTCGGTGGTGGTCTCGCGCGGCCAGCTGGTGGAGATCGGGGGCGGCTTCCGCATCCCGGGCATCCTGGCCGCCGGCGGCGCGCGCCTGGTGGAGGTGGGCACGACCAACCGGACGTACGCCCGGGACTACGAGGCGGCGCTGGCCGACGGCCACGACGCCGCGCTGCTGCTCAAGGTCCACGCCAGCAACTTCCAGATGACGGGCTTCGTGCGGTCGGTCGGGCTGGACGAGCTGGTGGCCGTCGGGCGCGCGCGGGGCGTCCCGGTCGTCGACGACCTGGGCAGCGGCAGCTTCCTGGACGTCACCGCCGTGGGGCTGCCGTGGGAGCCGATCGTGCCCGAGGCCGTGGCCGCCGGCGCCGACCTCGTGGCGTTCAGCGGCGACAAGCTCCTGGGCGGCCCGCAGGCCGGCCTGATCGCCGGCCGCGCCGACCTCATCGACGCGCTCCGGCGCCACCCGCTGGCCCGCGCGCTGCGCCCGGACAAGACGGCGCTGGCCGGGCTCGCGGCCACGCTGGGGCACTACGCGCGCGGCGAGGCCCTGACGGCCATCCCCGTCTGGCGCATGCTCGCCGCCGCGCCGGACCAGCTGGCGGCGCGCGCAGCGGCGTGGCGGGACGCGCTCCTCGCCGCGCTGCCCGACGCGCCCGCTTCGCTCGCGCCGGGGCGGTCGGCGGTGGGCGGCGGGGCGCTCCCCGGCGCCACGCTCCCCACGACGCGCCTGGCGCTCCGCGTCGGGCGGCCGGACGCGCTGGCCGCGGCGCTGCGCACCGGCGGCGTGCCCGTGGTCGCGCGCGTCGAGGACGGCGCCGTGGCGCTGGACCCGCGGACGGTCCTGCCCGACGAGGACGCCGCGCTGATCGCGGCCCTGATCGCAGCGCTCGGCCCCGCGGCGACGCCGTGATCCACCTCCGCGCGCTCACCGTCCAGGGCTTCAAGCAGCTGCACCAGGTGGAGCTGGCCTTCCCCAAGCGCGGGCGGGTGCTGGTGCAGGGGCTGAACGAGGCCGGCAAGTCGACGCTGTTCGAGGCCGTGTTCGTCGCCCTGTTCGGGCAGGCGCTGGACGGCCGGTCGCTGGACGATTGCATTGCGTACGACGCGGACACGGCCTGGGTGCACCTGGTCGTCTCGCTGGCGGACGGCCGGAAGCTGGCCATCGGGCGCCGGCTGCGCAAGGGCCGCCCCAACGTCTGGACGCTCGACGTCCACGCTGCGGACGGCAGCATCGAGGCGGTGCGCGGCAACAGCGTGGTCAACGCCCGGATCGGCGCCGAGCTGGGCCTGGATGCCGAGGCGCTGCTCAACACGTGCTTTGTGGAGCAGAAGAAGCTGGCCAAGCTGGAGGGGATGAGCCTCCGCCAGCGCGAGGAGAGCCTGATGAAGCTCCTCAACCTGGATCGGCTCCTCACCCTCGGCGCCGAGCTCAAGGTGACGGCGCGCGACCACGCCGACGCGCTCCGCCTCCGGCGCCGCGCCGAGCTGGCCGACCTCCAGGCCGCGCTGCCCAACCTGGAGGCGGCCGCCGCCGAGGCCGCCGTGCTCCTGGCACGTGCCGAGGCGCGCGACGCTCTGGACGCGGCGCTCGCCGAGCACGGCGTGCTGGCCGACCTCGGGCGCGCGCTGGCGGACGCCCAGGAGCAGGCGCGCGCGCTGGGCGAGCGCGCGGCCACGGCGGAGCGGCTGCGGGCCGCACGGGCCACGCTGGCCACGGCGGTGGCCGATCGGGCGCGGGCCCACGTGGCCGAGGACGACGCGGCGCGCCTGGCCGCGGAGCTGGCGGCCGCGATCCGCGCGCGCGACGTCGAGGTGCCGGCGATCGTGCAGCGCGGCACGGCGCTCAAGCGGCTGCGCCGGCGGCTGGACTGGCTGGCGGCCGTGGATGCCGCCCGGCAGGGCGCCGAGGCGGACGTCGCGCGCGCCGAGGTCGAGCTGGAGCGCCTGGCCGGCCTCCGGGCCGCGCTCAACGAGGCGCGGCGCGCCCTGGTGGCCGCCCGCGCCGCCGAGCGCGACGCCGCCACGCGCGTCGACGCCCTGGCCCAGGACCTGCGCGCGTTCGACGTCCGCGACGCGCTGGCGTCGTACGCGGCCGCCGAGGCGGGGCGCGCGGAGCTGGGCGACCCCTCGCCGGCCATGGACGCGCTCCACCATGAGCGCGCCTGGGTGGGGCGCGCCTTCGTCCGGCAGGCCGCGGTCCTGGCCATGGCCGCGGCCGCGCTGGGCGCGGCGGCCCTCTGGTCGGGGCGGGCCTGGCTGTGGCTGCTGCCGCTGGCGCTCCTCGTCGTGCTGGCCGCGCGCGTGTACGGCGCCGCGCGGCGGCGCGCGGACCTGGACCGGGGCATCGCGCGCCTCGAGGGCGAGGCGGTGGTGCGCGGCGAGCGGCTGGCCCTGCTGGACCAGCAGGCCGCCGCCGCGACCGCGCGGCTGGGCGAGCTGAACGCGCTGGCGCCGGCAACGCCCGGGCGATCCGCCGAGGCCCTGGCCGAGCTGGAGGTCCGCCTGGGCGGCCGCACGCGCGCCGACGTGGACGCCGACCTCCACGCGGCCCGCGCCGCGCGGGCGCGCGGCGAGGCGGAGGCGGCAGCGCTGGTGGCGCGCGAGGCCGAGCTGCGCGGGGCCGCCGGTCCGGAGGAGGCGGCGGACCTGGCGGCGCGCCGGGACCGCACCACGGGCCGCCTGGAACGGCTGGGCCGCGCGCGCGCCCGCAAGGCGCCGGCGCTGGCCGCCGCGGCCGCGCAGCTGGACGTGGCCCTGGACGCGCGCGACCTGGACCAGCACCTGGGCGTCCTCCGCGGCGACCTCCCGCGCGCCCGCGAGGCGGCAGCGCGCGCGCCGGAGCACGAGATCGCGCTGGCCGAGCGCCGGGCGGCGGCGGAAGCGGCGGCCGCGGCCGCGCTGGCCGGCGCCGAGGCGGCCGCCGCAGCGTTGCCGGCACCGCCCACCCACCCGCTCGACCTGGCCACCGGCGACGCGGCCGCGTGGCGCGCGCTATCCGACCAGCTGGAGGCCGCCTACGACGCCGCCGGCGGCGACGCGATCCGCGCCGAGCACCGCGCCGCGTCCGACGCGGCCATGCGGCTGGCCGGCCAGCACGGCGCCGCCGAGCGCGCACTGGCCCTCACGCTGGAGGGCATCGCTTCCCGGCTCCAGGCGCTCCCCGACGCGCCCGAGCCACCGCCAGTGGGCGCCGACGAGGACGCGCTGCGCTCGGCGCGCCAGGCGCTGGTCGCGCAGCTCGCCGGCGCCGCCCCCACGGACGCGCTCCGCGCCGAGCGCGACGCCGCCGCGACGCGACGCGAGGTGGCGCGGCACCAGCGCGACGCGCTGGCCCGCGAGCTGGGGCTGGCCGGCGAGGTGCTGGACGCGGCGGCGTGTGCCAAGGCGCGCGACGAGGCGGAGCATGCGCTGGCCGTGCGCGAGCGGGGCGAGCGCATCGTCACCGCCGCGGGGCGCAACGTGGTGCGCAGGGTCATGCCCAGCACCATCGCCTACATGCGGCGGCTGCTGCCGCTCCTCACGGGCGGCCGCTACTACGACGCGCAGCTCTCGGAGGACTACAAGATCGAGGTCTTCGACGACCGCGCGGGGCGCTGGCTGCGCAAGAACCTCTTCAGCGGCGGCACCCAGGACCAGCTGTCGCTGGCGCTGCGCCTGGCCTTCGCGCTGGCCACGCTGCCCGAGGAGCGCGGCGCCGCGCCCAGCTTCCTGTTCCTGGACGAGCCGCTGGGCGCGTTCGACAGCGAGCGCGCCGGGGCGCTGCTCCACCTGCTGGCGGAGGGCGAGATCGCGGAGAGCTTCGACCAGATCTTCCTCATCAGCCACGTCCGCGTCCCGGGTGCGAGCTTCGACCACCACGTCACGCTGTCGGAGGGGCGTGTCGCGGAGTCGGACCTGCCCAGCGTGGAGGCGGGGGCGGCGTAGTACCCGACCACAAAGGAAATCCCATTGTTCTTTGGTAGGGGCGCACGGCCGTGCGCCCCTACACCAGAAGGATCACCGAGCTTGTTGAGGCGTCGGAAATCCACCGGGCCGATCACGAACCGTCCGAGGGCGCCGTTCTTGTCGAGGCCGAGGGAACCCACTAGTACTGTCTGTGGTCGGGTGCCAGGGTCGAAGTCGCCGCAGGCAGCAGGAATAGCGTTGCCCCAGCTCGCTCGGTGCTTGGTGACCCGCCCTGCCTGGTGTGGTGGTGTCCAGTACTTTTTTGGGTTACCGGTCACGCATACGTGTATGGGTCCCGCTTCGCAGTGAAGAGCGGACCGCGGTCCGCTGCTGCGACGGGGACACTCGTTCAATGTGCCCCGCTCGACCGCGGCCGATGACTGACCTCCGCCGCGATAGGACCGCACGGCGACGGCGGTCCGGAGATCCAGAAAAGGGAGCGCAGCGGGCACGTCCAGGCGGCGGGAAGGCGACCGATATCCCAAAGCTGAATACAGCCCGCACCCCAAGTTTTGGCCACACTCGCGGAGCTGACCCATATCAGCGCTTGTGGCGCGCATGGCTGGTGCGCTCGCCCCGTGCGCCCTACCGCCGTCGCTGCGCATACGGCATGTACACGACCGCCCGCGCGACGGTGTCGGTGGGCGTCGCCGTTGCGGATGCCGCCTTCGTAGCGCTGGCGGTCGATGTCGCGGTGTTTGAGAGGGCAGTCGCGGTTGCGGTCGCGGTTGACGTCACAGCGGCCGTCTCCGTCGCCGTCGCCGTAGCCGTGTCCATCGCCGTCGGCATCGACGTGGCCGTCGCAGTGGCTGTAAAGGTGGCCGTCGCAGTGAAAACGCCGTCCGCCTCGTACGCCAGGATCACGCCCTCCCCGCCGACAGCCCAGCCGCGATGCTCGCCGGCCATGAAGACGCCCATGAGGTCGCGCTGGGGGTCGTCCACCACGGCCACCTGCTGCCAGCGCTCGCCGCTCAGGTACGCCACCGTGGACCGGCGCGTGTCGCGCTGGCCGACCAGCCAGCCGACGCCGCGGCGGACCAGGTCGATGCCCAGCACGTCGATGCCGGTCATGGCCTGGCCCTCCTGGTTGCGGATGGGGTAGGCCTTGTTGTCGAACCAGCAGGCCGTGGCCTGGTCGTCGTCGTGGCAGTTGCCGTCGTAGTGGTTCATCCGGCCGCGCCAGCCGCCGTCCCAGCCGTACAGCGGGTCGGTCATGTCCAGCGCGTAGAGGTGGTCGCGCCCCGAGAGGCCGCGCCGTGACCAGTCGCCCTGGCCGCGCGGGCCGACCTGGTACCACGACTCGGAGCCGGACTCGCCCGCGGCCCACGCCTCGGTCGGCGACAGGATCTTGACCGCGCGCATGTCGTCGGCCAGGTTGTTGACGATGCCGGACCGCCACCACCGCCCGCCGCCGGCGCCGTCGTCCTCGTAGCCCAGGATGATGGCCTTGCCGGGGTCGAAGTCGGCGTCGTTGCCGAACGCCCAGCCGTGCCAGCGACCGGTGGATGGGTCGTGGAGCATGTCCAGCGCGTTGAGCGCCGGCGCCACCCGGTTCACGCCAAAGTCCGCCGGCGGCACGATGCGCCACGCGCCGGCCTCCAGCCGGGCCACCATGCCGCAGCCGTCGGCGTAGTCGACGTCGCCAGGCGCGCTCGGCGCCTCGACCACGCAGTCGCGGTCGATGCCGGAGCCGCCGGCGTACCGGCCGACGGCCCACGCGTCGCCCGGCGCGCGCACGAAAACGTCGCGCAGGTCGTAGACGCGCGCGCCGGCGCACGCGGCCTCGAGGTCGGCCACGCGGCGCCACGCGGTGCCGTCATAGCGCGCCAGCGCGCAGCGCTCGCCCACCGCCCACGCCTCGAACGCGCCGTCCGGGCCGGATGCGCCGTGCACCGCCAGGAGCGCGGGGACGCGGGCGCCGGTCCAGAGCGGCGCGGCGGCGGGGCCGTGGACCAGGCGCCAGGCTCCGCTCGGCTGCCACGCTTCGAGGGTCGGCGAGGGCGTGGCGGAAGGCGCCTGGGCCAACGCGCGTTGTACAATGCCACGGCCGGGTCGCGGGCGACCGAGGGCCAGCGCGATGGCCAGGAGGATGAACGCGGAGGCGCAGAGGCGTGGCAACGGGTCCAAGCTAGCGTGCGGCGTCGAGACCGAGGAAGCGCATCAGCCCCAGGTCGAACGTCACGGCTCCGGCTCGATCCAACCATGGCCCTCGACCCAGCGCACCGCCCTGCCCTCATCGGGATCCACAAGACCATCGTCAGCAGCCGGCGACCCCTCGACCCAGTCGGCAAGACCCTCCGACGCGAAGTCGGCGGACTCTGGATGCGGCACGTCGAGCGAGCGAACCAGCGAAGCGTGCCTGCGGCGAGCCAGCTCGTGCCGCACGGCGTCGACGATGAACCGGCCACGGTTGTGGGCTAGCCGATCGATGCCGCCGAGCAGCTCGGCAGGCAGGTCCACGGTCACTTGCTCCGTTGTCATCGCGATCCTCTTGCGGTAAGCCGCATGCACAAGCGCCTGGCGCGGCATGACGGGATCGATACTAGGCGCTCGGCGCCCCGGGCACAAGGCCTCGTGCGCCGAAAGTGCGCCACGATCCGGACAACCGTTCAATGCCCGGCCACGTTGGAACATCGTTGTTTCCCGGTAGGGGCGCTGCTTGCTGCGCCCTTCATCGAAGGCAGGCAACCAGGGCGCAGCAAGCAGCGCCCCTACACCGGACGGATCACCGCGCAGGGTAAGGTAGATCGAGAAGCGCCCACCCAGCCGCCTGGTCCGCCTCGTCTCTGCCCTGGGGCATTGCGGCCAGCGCCGGCTCGAGCACGGCGCGGGCCTCGTCGGCGCGGCACGTGGCCACCAAGTGCTCGGCCAGCCGCTTGGCGGCGCGCAGCCGCCAGGCCGCCGCGCCCATGGCCGTCGCGCGGTCGATGGCTTCGCGCAGGGCGGCCTCACCGGCCGCGGCTTCGCCGGAGGCCAACGCAAGCGCCCCGCGCAGCTCGGCGAACTGCGCCTCGTCCAGCCGCTCGCCGGTTGCGCCGGCCACCGCCTCGGCCTCGTCCAGGGCCGCGCGGGCGTCGACCAGCCGGCCGGCCTGCAGGCACGCTTCGGCCTTCAAGCCCAGGAAGTACGGCAGCCAGATGCGGGCGCCCATGGCATGCCAGCCGGCCAGGCCCGCGTCCAGCTCGGCCATACCCTCCGGGCGACCCTCGTGGACCACGGCCCAGCCGCGGACGATCCGGCAGTAGCCCTCCCAGATGGGGAAGCCGCGGGCCACGGCGATGTCGATGGCCTCGGTGGCCGCCGCGATGGCGGCCGGGAGGTCGCCGCGCATCTGGTGGAGGCGGGCGGTGAACGTCAGCGTGAAGCCGATCATGTACGGGTGGCCCACGGCGCGCGCCAGCGCCACGCCCTCGCGCGCCTGGGCCAGCGCGTCGTCTGCGCGGCCCAGCCACCACAGGAGGAGCGCGTGGTAGACGCGGCCGGCCATGCCGGCGTCGTTGCCGTAATCCCGCATCCGGCTGCTGTGGCGCACGGGGTCGTAGGCGGCGGCGCAACGGCGGAAGTACGCGTCGCCATCGGGCATCTCGGCGACGTAGTAGCGGTCGATGCCGGCCATCATGAAGGCATCCAGGAGCCCGTCGTCGTCGCCGGCCTGCTCGCAGTCGGCCAGCAGCGCGTCCGACAGCGCGCGCGTCCGCTGGTAGTCGCCGCGCACGAGGTAGCAGGCCCAGAGGCCCCAGGTCACGGGGACCGTTTGCGGCGGGTGCCCAAGCGCGCGGCAGAGCGCGATGGCATGCGACAAGTGCCGCTCGACGCTGGGCGACGAGTAGCCCTCGGCGATGAGGTGCGCCTGGCCGAGCGCGCTGTTGAGCTGGAGATCCAGCGCCGTCCGCGCGTCGCCCATCGGCATGTGCTCCAGGTCCCTCATGCCGTGGGTCAAGTGGGCGATGGCCTCGACGGGCGCCGACTGGGCCAGGGCGCGCAGGCCCGCCTTCAGCCAGTAGCCGACGGCCTGCTGCGGCAGCGCGGCCTCTGAGAAATGATGGGCGAGCACGCCGGGGTCCGCCTCGGCGATGTCCGGGAAGTGTGCCTCGAACGCCTGGGCGATGCGCGCGTGGTTCTGGCGGCGGGCGCTGGTCAGCAGCGAGCCATAGGCCGCGTCCTGGATGAGGGCGTGCTTGAAGCTGTAGGTGGCGTGCGGCGGCGTCCCGCGCTGGTACACCAGCTCGCTCTCGACCAGGCGCTCCAGCGCGGCGCCCAGCTGCGCCTCCGGCATCGGGGCCACGGCGGCGATCACCTCGTAGCCAAACTCGCGACCCAGCGTCGCGCCCAGCTGGGCCACGGCCTTCTCGCGCGAGAGCCGGTCCAGGCGCGCCATCAGCGAGTCCTGAAGCGTCGACGGGATGGCCAGCGGCGTCAGCGGGCCGTCCAGGACGTAGCGGTCGCCCTCCAGGCGGAGCAGCCCGCTCTCGACCACCATCTTGGTCAGCTCCTCCACGTACAGCGGCACGCCGTCCGTCTTGGCCACGATCTGCCCCAGCACCTCCTCGGGCAGCCGCTTCCCGCCCGTCACCCGCTCGACCATGCGCGCCACCTGGCCCTGGCTCAGCCGGTTGACCGTCAGGCGCTCGATGTCGGGGCGGCTGGCGATGGTCACCTCGTAGTTGGGGCGCGTGGTCATGAGGACCAGCAGGCGCGCCGGCGTCGGGTCGTCCAGCAGGGCGTCCAGGAAGGCCACCGTCGTCGGGTCGGCCCAGTGGACGTCCTCCATGATGAAGAGCACCGGCTGCACCCGGGCGCGGCGCAGGAGGACGGCCACCAGGAGGTCCAGCGTGCGCTGGCGCTGGAGCTCGGCCGAGAGCCCGGGCGGGTCGAACCGGCCGGCGTACGGCACGCCGAGCAGGTCGCCCAGCAGCGGGACGTTCTCCGCGAGCGGCAGGCCGTACTGGGCGACAAACCCCTCGATCTTGGCCAGCCGTTCGGCCGGCGGCTCGCCGCGCGCGAAGCGCAGGACGACGCGCGACAAGAGGTCGATGGCCGGGTAGAACGCCGTGCTGGTATGGAACGGCGAGCACGCGCACTCGGTGAGCCACGCTGACGCGTCCGCGGCCACGTGCTCCTTGAGCGCCCGGACCAGGCGCGACTTGCCGATGCCCGCCTCGCCTTCGACGAGCAGCGCCGGCCGCTCGCCGTCCAGCGTGGCCTCCCAGCGGCTGGCCAGGAGCCCGTACTCGTGCTCGCGGCCCACCATCGGCGTCAGCTGGGCGGCCGGCATGGCCTCCAGGCGCGTCCGCGCCGCGCTCTCGTGGAGGACCTGGAACAGCGCCATGGGCTCCGCCAGGCCCTTGAGCGTCTGAGGGCCCAAGGCCACGACCTCGAAGTAGCCGGCGATCAGGTGCAGCGTGTCCTCGCTGATGACCAGCGTGTCCGGCGCCGCGATCTCCTGGAGCCGCGCGGCGACGTTGGGCGTGCGGCCCACGATGGCGTTGGCCTCCAGCGCGCCCGCAGCCATGTCGCCCGCCACCACGGGGCCGGTGTGGACACCGATCCGGACGCGCAGCGCCACGCGGTGCTCGCGGAGGGCACGTTCGCGGAGCGGGCCCAAGCCCTCCAGGAGGGCCAGCCCCGCGCGGACCCCGCGCTGCGCGTCGTCCTCGTGCGCCGTTGGGTAGCCGAAGTACGCCAAGAGGCCGTCGCCCAGGTACTTGGCCACGTGGCCGCCAAAGCCCTCGACCACCCGGCTGGCCAGCGCCTGGTAGTCGCGCAGGATGTCGCGCAGGTGCTCGGGCTCGAGCTCCTCGGACAGCGCCGTCGAGCCGACGAGGTCGCTGAACAGCACCGTGAGCTGGCGGTACTCGGCCGCCGGCACCGGCGCGTTGTCGGGCTCGGCGGCCGACTGCGGCGGCGCGGCCATGGGTGCCGCGGCCGGCGCGGACACGCCACCGGCCGGGCTCACGACGCCGGCGGCCGGCGCGGCCAGGGCCGCCCCGCACGCCATGCAGAACCGCGCCTCCGCGGGCGCCTCCTCGCCGCAACCAGGGCACCGCCGCGCCAGCGCCCCGCCGCACCCCATGCAGAAGCGGGCGGCGGGGGGGTTGTCGGTGGCGCAGTGCGGACAGCTCATGGCGGGTGGGTGCTCCGTTGTTGCGCGATCGGGCCCAACGACGCGCCGCGCGGCCTCAGTATCCCTTGAGGAACTCGATCAGCGCCAACCGGTCGTCGTCGCCGAGGTCCGTCCCGAACTCGGTCCCCTCATGCCCGGCGTTGGCGTTGCCGCTCTGGGTCGTGTCGAACGTCCAACCCTGGGTGCCCTCGGTCAGGTAGCCCAGCCGCGCCGGATCGTAGGCGCGCGTGCCGATCGGGAACGCGGTCGGGCGTTCGGACGCGGGCCGCAGCAGGTCGTCGATGGTTGGCACGCTGCCGTTGTGGAGGTACGGCGCGGTGGCCCAAACACCGCGCAGCGAGCGCGTGCCCCATTGGCCGGTCGTGCGCCACTCCGGGGCAGGCCCGATCAGCGCGGCCGCCTCCTCCGGGCCGATGCCGTCGTTGGCCATCGACCAGCTGACGAAGCGGTCCAGGACGGGCGGGAACTGCTCGGAGAACAGCTTGCCGTCCAGCGGCGTCTCGAAGCTGGTCAGCCGGTTCGTGTCGGTGCCGATGGCGTCGCGGTCGTAGCGCTTGTCGCCCGGCGCGCTGCCCGGCGCCTCGCCCTCGTGGCACGCGGCGCAGCGCTCGGCGAAGATCGCCTGGCCGCGGTCGGCCAGCGCGGCGTCGATGGGGCCGAGGACGTCGGCGGGCCACTCGGGCGGCGTGATCTTGCGCGCCAGGTCCTCTGCTTGGCGCAGGCTGCGCGGGTCGATCGTGCTGCCGTGCGTCTGCATCTCGAAGGGCGCGCCGGTGCCCAGCGCCTGGCCGACGTTGCGCTGCATGACCGAGTTGGTGTTGTTGTCGTAGTGCAGCCACGGGATGTCGTCCAGGTTCCAGATGGGCGGGAAGCTGAGCGGCGAGGTCAGCGGGAGCGCCCACTCCGGGGCGAACAGCTGGGCGCGCGCCACGTCCCAGTCGTCGGCGCGGCCCGGGCCGAAGTCGGTCTGCGGCAGCTGCACCAGCGCCACGATCGAGCGCAGGAACGCGACGCGGCCCTCGACGAGCCGCTGTGTCTCCACCAGGTGCTGCGCCATCTCGTCGATGGCCGCGCGGCGCTGAGCGGGATCCTCCAACGGGCACGCCGCGCCGAGGTCTGCGCCGCCGTCGTCCGCCGCGGCGATGGCCGACGTGTCGCCGACGTCCACCGGCTCGTGCGCCGTCTCACCGATGACGCCGAACGCCGGCTCGTCCGCGTCGGCGGCCTCGTGGGCATGGAGCCTGCCCAGATGCTTGACGAGCAGACGGCCGAGGCCGCCGGCCGCGGCGATCTGCTCCCAGGTCGAGCAGTTGGCCAGCACGCTGTGCGCGAGCGGGAGCCGCGCCGCCAGCTCGGCCGACAGGGTCCGGTCCTGGAGCGTCCGGCCGATGAAGCCGTACAGCGCCGCCGGGTGCTCGAGCGTGGCCTCGGTGGCCCCGAACAGCGCCGTGAAGAACGCCTTCTGATCGACGATGTTCGGGCCACCGATGACCCGCACGGCCCGGCCCTGGTGCTCGATCTCGCCCACGTGGCAGGCGGCGCACGTGATCCCCACCATGGGCGTCAGGGCGAGCTGGTGGCTGGCCTCGCTGACGGTCATGCCCACCGGCAGCCCTTGCGGCTCGTCCGGGTCGGGCAGGAAGCCGTAGTCGCCCATGGTGTCCAGGAACGGGGCGCCGTCCGCCGTCTGGAGCGCCTTGATCCACGCCAGCGGGTACAGCTCGCCGCCTTGGTCGAGGTGGTAGAAGGTGTGGATCTCCTCGCTGGTCAGCCCCTGCTGGGCCGCGTCGGGCGCGGCTGCGGGCGGTTCGAGCAGCGCGGCGGGAGCGCCGGTGGGCGCCGCGCCCTCGCCGGCGCCGGCGCCGGATGGGGTCGAGGACGGTGGCGCTTCTCGGCAGGCGGCGATCGAAGCCAGCACGAGCACCAACGCGATGGGGGCGGTCGAGCGCGCGGGCAGCCGGCTGCCGATCATGCCGTGGCTCCCGGCATGGCCGGCACCGCGGCCGCCTCGGGCTTGATCTTGCCGCCTTGCACCACGTGCTCGACGGCCAGCGCCGCGAGCAGGACCAGCCCGCCCTCCCAGACGCGGCCAGACTTCACCAGGTAGAGCATGGCCACGCCGCCGGCGGCCTCGAGGGCCGTGATGGTCAGCGCCGTCCTATCCAGGAGGAAGCTGGCCATGGGCTGGCCTTTGAGCAACCCCAGCTCCATGCTGTGCTCGAGCAACTCCAGGACGAAGAGCACGACGAAGCCCGCCACGTAGCCGAAGCGTTCCGCGATTAGGAAGAACGCGACCCATATGAGGATCTCGCTCAGCGTGATGGCCAGGATGCCCAACACCCGCTGCCACGCCGGCTTGGCGGCGCTGGCCACGCCTACGGTGGTGCCGAAGTTCTTGTTGACCCAGAACAGAACGGCCAGGCGCTCGGCCAGGAACCCGGCCCAAAGGACCAGCGTGGCCAACAGGAAGCGGCCGTCGTCGAAGAGCTGCACCCAGTAGAAGAGGGCCGCACCCTCGCCCAGCGTGGCGATGATGAACGGCAGGACGCCCGTCTCGAAGCTCGTGTGCGGTTTCATCCCGTGTTCTCCTGAGGGTGTTGGATAGCCGCGACCAGCGTCGCGGCATCGGTGGCGCCTTCGGCCCGGCGGAACACCTGCCGGGCGATGTGGTAGCCCAGCGCCCGGTAGGCTTCGAACTGCGGCTCGCTGAAGAACTGCTCGGCCGTCGATTCGTGGGGGAAGGCCGGCCGGCCGGCGCGGTAGGCCAGGACGTCCAGCGGCTCGTCGCCGGTGACGGTGGCCTTCAGGTAGATCAGCGTCCCGGTCGACCCCTCGCCGTAGCGGATGTGCCCGATGGCCATGTGGGCGCCGCTGTGACCGTCGCCGGCGGCGCGGAGCGCGTCGACGTCCAGGTCGATCTCGACGCCCAGGTCGATGCGCGCGTAGCGGATGAGCTGGATCAGGCTGGCAAAGCGCAGCGCGACGTCCGCCTCGGCGTCTACGGCGATGATCACACGGCAGCGGCGCTGGAGCAGCGCGTAGATCCCCAGGTTCTCGACATGCCCACCGTCCGACAGGTTGACGTACGGGCCATGAGCCGTGAGCCGCCCGAGCGCTTCGGAGAACAGGAGCGACGGCCCTACGGCGTACGCCATTCGCACGAAGCGCGCCTTCAGGATGTCCGTGATCCGCCGCGGGTTGGGCACCCAGTAGCCCAGCCGCACGTTGAGCAGCGTGAGGCCGAACGTCAGCGAGCGCATGGTCATCCGGCCCATGTTGGGCGCGGCGGCGGCACCTGAGATGGCCACGGCCGTGGCCAGGTTCAGGTTCGGATCGGCCGCCTCCATGTCCGCCGTACGGCAGTAGCCGGTGCGCCGGCTGCCGACCCAGCTGGAGCTGAACAGGAAGAAGTCCACCTCGCGACCGCGCAGGTCGGGCTCGTTGCTGCCCTGCAGGTTGAGGGCGGCGTTGATCAGGTGGTAGGGCCCGGAGGCACCCTCCGGCCGCAGCTCGCTGAGGCGGAGGCCGTCGTTCCAGGCGATGCCGCCATCCGGCGCCTGCCGGACGATGTAGGCGCGGCTGAGGCGGTCGCGGTAGAAGCCGTTGCCCGACGACGTGTTGATGTTGGTGAGCAGGCGGTTGCCGATGAACAGCAGCAGCGCGTAGGCCAGCACCTGCCACTCGCCCTCGCCCGTCCACAGATCGCGCCAGTCGATGCGCAGGGCGGGGCCCGAGCGAAGGATTCGGTAGTCCTCGGGCGGATCGATCAGCCGCCACGCCTGGCCGGGCGCTTCGACCACCACGGACGCGTCCGGGCCCAGCGCCAGCGCCTTGCGATCCATGGCCGCTGCCAGCTCGGCGCTGACCTCGCCGCGATCGAGCGACGGCGCGAGGGCGCCGTCGAGCATCGGCGAGTCGATCTGGTACAGGCAGAACAGGAGGTAGGCCGCCACCAGGATGCCGGGCCCCAGCATGCCCAGCGCGGCGATGCCAATCCGGCGCGTGATCCACGCGACCGGCCCGGACCCGCGCACCGCGGCCGCGAAGCCGGCGAGCGCGACGATGGGCAGCAGCGCGATCCAGGCCACATGCCAGGCGAACGGGTGGAAGCGCTGCAGGCTGTCCGCCCGCGCGTTGGCTAGGAAATCGTAGGGGTCCGAGCTGATCATCAGCCCGATCAGGCCGAACATTGGGACCGCGGCCAGCGCGACGACCGCCGCTACCAGCAGCGCGCCAAGTGTACGGTCGTAACGGTTGCGCCCCTGCCAGGTCAAGCGCGTGCCCAGCACCGTGGCGGCAGCCGGGTAGACCAGCGCCGCCACCACGAACGTCCCCAGGAACACGCCGGGAAGCTGGCGAACCAACGCGTCCACCAGGTGACCGGGCAGGAGGGCGTGCGACAGCTCGAAGACGAGCTCGGTGAACAGCGCGAAGAGCACGATGAACGGGGTGAAGATGAGCGCGTTGACCAGGGCGCCGCGCACCAGGAGGAGCGGCAGGCGCACCCGATCCAGGATGCCGTTGGGGGCAAGGTAGTGCCCGCTGTTGCGCAGGTGGCGGACCGAGGCGGGCTCGGGCTGCCCCTCGACGAACGTGAGCGGGCAGCGCTCGCGCTCGGAGCCGGCCGCCGGATCGGCCAGCAACGACGACAGGCAGCCGCCCAGGTAGCCGCCGCCCGAGACCGTGGAGAGGTAGTCGACCAGCCGCAGCGTGCCGGAGCGCGTCAGCGCCTGGACGACGCCCAGGCTAAAGGTGGCCGACCGGATTCCCCCTCCGGAGAGGGCGAGGCCGACGAGGTCGTCCAACGGTGCGTCGGCTTCTGCCTCGCGCGCCGCAAGCCCCACGGCGCGGCGGCGCGCGCGGAGCGCACCCATCTCGGTGGGCAGGACCTCCGCCGTGAGTTGGTCTGCCGGATCGAGGTATGTCACCGGCTCCCCCCGGACCTGTGACCTTGCGGCGATGCGCTGCAGAGCTCGTCGTGCGTTGACGGCTAGACGCAAGAGGATACGGGAGCGGAAGCGCTCGTCAAGGCGCACGCTGCCCAACCATCCATCATGACGCGGACCGAGCCGCGCGCCATGCTAGACACCACAGAACCCTCTCGATCGTCACGGACCCTGTGAAGCCACACCGCATGTAGGGCGCGGGCCAATCTCAGCGCATCCGATTCGCAGCCCATGCGTTGTATCCCCTAACCAGCGCATGCGGCACCTCAGACCGCGAGATCGCCAATCCCCAATCCCCCCCAATCGCCCCCGAATCCGTTGCGCCCATTAAGGCGCCGTTAATCTATTTGTCACCGGCTTTACGGCAGGTATCCGGGTGCGTTACAATCCTACGACGGCTTTGCCTCCCCAAGCACACGATGGCGCTTCATGTCGGCACCAAAACTCCGCGCTTCCGGAACCCAGCTAACCACCCTGCTCTGCTGCCTCTTCGCGGCCGGGTTGCTGGCAGGGCGAGGCGCGCGGCCGACCGAGGCCCAGGCCGACCCGGATCAAGGCACGCCGACGGTCATCCCCACGATCGTGTTGACCGAGACGCCCCCGCCCATCCCGCCCGGCTCGGTGACGCCGCAGCCCAGCGACACGCCCAAGGTCAGCACGGCCACGCCGACCGAGCCGCCGACGGCCACGCCGGGCACGCCGCCGACGCCGACGGCCACCAGCGGCACGCCGTCGACGGCGACGCCGACGCCCGCAGCCTCGCCGACGGCCTCGGACACGCCGTCGCCGACCAGCACCGGCCCCACGCCGACCGGCCCGACGCCGACGCCCGGCGCGACCGACACCCCGGTCACGCCGCCCACGCCGACGCCGGCCGACACGCCGACGGCGACGCCGACCGGCCCCACGCCCACGCGCACGCCGCCGCCGACCGCCGTGCCGCCGCCGCAGCCGACGCCGTGCCCGGACAACTGGACCGTGGCGGTCCACGCCTTCATCGACACCGTGGGCAAGGGCCCCTACGAGTGCCCCGGCTGCGACGGCCGGTTCCGCGACGGCGACCGCTGGCAGGCCGCGTACTGCCCGCTCGCGCCGCTGCGCGTCATCATCACGCCCAACGACAACCCGGCGCGCATCCTGGTCGACACGTTCATCGAGCGCGAGCACCCGGGGCGCAAGGACAAGGCCGGCCAGGACATCCGCATCCTGTTCTTCCTCTGCCAGCCGCCGCCCTACCGGGTGCAGATGTTCACGGTGGACCCGCCCTGCTACAACATCTGCCCCAACACGCCGCCGGTCCGGATCATCACGCAGCGCGACTTCGACCGGTCGAGCGGCGGCGGGCGCAAGGGCGCCGGCCGCTACGTCGAGGAGCGCTTTGCCTACTGGCGCTGCCGCCTGGACACGCCCCAGCCGACGCCGCCCATCAACTCGTGCGCCATCCACCCCGAGACCACGCGCACCTACCCCAACGGGCAGACGTCCACCGGCCAGAACGGCGGCTTCGAGATCGCCGGGCCCAGCGCGGGCACCGCCGCCTCGTGGTTCAACCGCCAGAACGCCACCCGCCAGGTGGCGAGCATCCAGGCGTTCCCGCATTACAACGGCACGCTCGGCATCATGCAGTTCATGCCCCAGGGTCCGGCCGGCACCGAGGGCTCGGCGTCCATCGCCAACCGGATCCAGATGCCGGCTGCCTCCGCGCCCAGCGTCCCCTTGGGCGTCAACGTCCTTTGGCGCGCGGCACGCGGCGGGCCGGTCAACCAGCTGGAGTTCGTCCTCACCGCCACGTTCGGCGGCACGACGGTCGAGATCGCCAGCTCCGACCCGGCGCGGACCTCCTATGTCCCAGCGGGTGGCTGGCAGCGCCAGACGGTTGCCATGGCCCCGGCCAACCGGACCGGGCTCCAGCAGCTGCGCTTCGACCTGACGGGATCGGTGGGCGTCGAGGTCGACATCGACGACGTCGACCTGGACTTCTGCTACCTGCAGCCCCCCCCGACAACGATCACCCCGTCGCCGACCCCGACGTTCACCAACACCCCGATCACCCCGTCGCCGACCGCGACGTTCACCAATACCCCGTCGCCGACGCCCACGTTCACCAACACCCCGATCACCCCGTCGCCGACCGCGACGTTCACCAACACCCCATCGCCGACGCCCACGTTCACCAACACCCCGATCACCCCGT
>Ga0326597_10002793_pt1 | contig 25853 bp, 24 predicted proteins | sample RVTome_12_FD_203789 | JGI IMG/M metagenome (GOLD analysis project Ga0326597, IMG submission 203789) | Soil microbial communities from uranium-contaminated site in the Upper Colorado River Basin, Wyoming, United States - RVT100D185 | ecosystem: Environmental > Terrestrial > Soil > Contaminated >... | reverse complement strand
AGCTACAGCCCCAAGGTCTCTTTGGATGTCGGCCGCCCTGAGAACGACCTGTCGCCGCGGCGACCGCTCTGCCAACTGAGCTACAGCCCCAAGGTCTCTTTGGATGTCGGTCGCCCTGAGAACGACCTGTCGCCGCGGCGACCGCTCTGCCAACTGAGCTACAGCCCCGGCGGCGTCGCAATGTGTCCGACGCAAGCGTACCGGCCCTTGCGCTGCAGTCAAGAAACCACTGGCCCGGCCACGCCCGTCACCGCGTCCGCTTCGATCTCGATGAGCATGTCCGGATGAATCAAGCCCTGCACCTCGATCATGCTCGTGCACGGGTGGTGCTCGCCCACGTATTCACGATGAGCCCGGCCGAAGTCCGCCCAGCGCGAAATCTGAGTCACGAACATGCGCGTGCGCACGATGCATGTTCGATCCGCGCCGAGATCGCGCAGGGCGCGGTCGATGATCGCAAAGCACCGCTTGGCCTGGGCATATGCATCGCCCGGCACATGCACGCTGCCATCCGGATTCACGGGCGCGGTTCCGGTGACGAAAATCAACTGACCCGCGCGAAGCGCCCGGCAATAGCCGATTTCGCTTTCCCATTTCGCGCCGGAAGTGACTCGCTGAAACTGCATGGTTCGCTCCTGCCGGGCTGCACGACCTGATTCCGCCCGCGCAGCGACACTGCTCGTTCTTGGTCGAGCAGATACTGTTTGCGCCACACTCCCCCGCCATACCCGCACAGCCGGCCATCCGCTCCGATCACACGATGGCACGGAATGAGAAGAGCGATGCGGTTCTGCCCGTTGGCGCGGCCGACGGCGCGCCGTGCCTTCGGCTGACCGATGGCCCTGGCGATGCAATCGTATGATCGCGTCTCGCCGAACGGAATCGCCAGCAGTTCCCTCCACACGCGCTCCTGGAACGGCGTCCCCCTGAGCGAGAGCGGAACGCTGAAACTTGTGAGGCTTCCCGCAAAGTACCGGGTCACTTGCTGCTTCAGCGATTCGATGACCGGGCTGGTTCCGGGCGCAGCGTGCACCTCGAACCGCGCGCACAGACCCTTGATCTGTGCTTCAATGGATCGACGATCCGCGAACTCGAACAGGCAAAGCCCTCGATCCGTCGCGCCCGCAATGAACGGGCCGATCGGCGTCTCCACCCACGCCACAACGAGGCGATCCTTCCAGCGGCTGCGACCGGGGGTGGCGCTGAACAGGCGCTTGAAAGCGTCGGCGAAGGCGCTGCTCGACTCCCACCCGTGCGCGAGGCCCGCCGTCATCTGATCCCCGCCCCGCCGCAGGTGTGCGAACGCAGCCCCGAGGCGCACCGCGCGGTGATAGGCCTGCCACGTCATGCCGTAGTGTTGCTTGAAGTGTCGCCGCGCCCTGATCGGATCGATGTCGCGGTCTCGCAGGTCGGCGTCGCGCAGCCGTCGCTGCGTCGTTTCCTCGGCAAGCCGCAGAAGTTCCTGGACCCACGCGGGCGTTGGCTCATTCACGCTCATGGGATGACAGCGCTTGCACGGCCGATAGCCTGCGGCGAGGGCCTCCCGCGGCGAAGCGAAGAACTCGATGTTTTCGGGGCGCGGTTTGCGCGCGGAGCAGGAAGGGCGGCAGAAAATCCCCGTGGTCCGCACCGCCGTCACGAACAGGCCGTCGAACGACGCATCGCTCATCTCAACCGCACGGAGCATCTCGCTGTGTGATGGAAGAGTTCGCATGACCATCAACGTATCGATCAGATCCATTGCTTCCACCGGTTTCTGAACGGGGAAATCAGATTCTCCGGGTGCCATGGGCAAGCATTTCGCTTGCCCGTGCTCGTTTCGACAAAGCAACCCAACCACGGGCAAACTGGAGTTTGCCCCATGGCACCCTGCCAACCCGCCTCAAGCCTTCTCCGCAACGATCTCCAACATGGGGGGCGTGACAAAAAACGTGTCCGATCGACCGGAGTAGTCCTGCAACAGGTCGAGGAACTCGGCCGTCTGCGCCCGGGTCAGCAGATTCATCTCCTCAAGCACCGGCAGAAAGTTGCGGAAGAATGTGAGCGGCCAGTTCCAGAGTGGCGAGCCCCCGTGCGCGATGCGCACCAGCGGGCGAATCTCGCGGATGTGAAGGCCGTGCTTCACCATCATGTGCGGCAGGCGCAGCCCCATCTCCGGATCGCCGCCACGCCCCACCCACGCCTCGGTGACCGCGGAGATGACGGTGTCGAGGATCGCGGCCGGCGGCCCCAGCCGCACCGCCTCATAGTGGTAGTAGTCCTGCACGACGAAGCGCCCACCAGGGCGCAGCCCCCGGACGACTCCCGCCACGACATCCTCCGGCCGATCGACGAAGCACAGCACCCAGCGCGCGTAGGCGCCGTCCGCATCCGCCCCGTCGAGCTTCAACTCGCGCACATCCTCCACCCGCGCATCGATATTGCCGAGCCCCAGCGCCGCGGCCGCCTTCTGTAGATGCTCGATGAACCGCGCTGCCTCGTCGATCGCGATGACCTTACCCTTCGCGCCCACGAGCTGGGCCAGATCGATCGACGCATACCCCGGCCCGCAACCGACATCGACAATCGTCTGCCCGAGCCCGAACCCCGCCCGCTCCCACGCGGCGAAGGCCGACTCCGACCACAGCCGGTGCTGGAGCCCCAGCCGCGCCAGCTCGGCGTCGGTGGTTGTGAGAACGTAGTCGGATGAGGTGGCCATGCCGGAGAACCTTAGGATTCACCACGGAGCACGGAGAATTGCAATCTGTTCATTCCAGCCCGCCATGTCCGCCCCCCTCCCCCTATTGAGGGCCGATTCTGCACGTAACATGTTGTCAAAGAGCAACTTACGGAAATGTCCGCCCGAAGGGGTAGGACGTCCGCCCCCCCTCCGTACAGCGACAGATCTGCCGAGCGGCAGGGGCGGCAGCGCGGCAGAGCTGCAGCGCTGCAGAGCCACGGAGCCGCGGACAGGGCAGCGCATGAGGCAACCCCGGCCTGGCTCCGGTCCATACTTCATGATACCATACAAACGCCGCACTGTCAAGCGCCACGCCGGCAAATGGGCGCCTGACCCCCACCCTCACCCTCCCGTCATCACGCCATCACGTCATCACGTCATCACTTCATCACGCCATCATCCTCCCCGCCTCGCCCGGCCGCGCAAGCCAAAGGGCCATCCCCAGCCAGTCTGGTTCCGGCCGTTTTGAGAGGATGACGCCGCCGCCAATTGCCCCCCCACGCAATCCGTGTGCACCATTGGACTTGTGGACCTGTGGACTTGTGGACTTCGTCTTTCCCCCGCCGTCAATTGCGCCCCGATTCACCGTTCAGCACCCTGACTGTACGCGCGGCGTTTCAGCGATCGCCCTCAACCTCTTCTTCTTGTCGCGATGCAGAGTCCTTCGCTTTCTTCTCAAGCCAATCGATGCCCTCGCGGATATCGGCAAACACTTCGCCGTGCCATCCGTGCCCGCCCTCATACGTCACGAGCGTGACTTCCGCGCCGTGTTGCTCCAGTTCCTCCTTCGCCGTTTCCGGATGGCTCATTGGAATGAAGTCGTCGGCCGAATGGTACAAGTAGTAGGCATGTCCCTTCGCGCCGACCCTGTCGGGGAGATTCTGAGGCCAGAACACACTCATCGCGATGAACGAGCCGGTGATTCTGCTGTTGTCTGCGAGTGAAGCCGCATAGGCGGCCGGACCACTGGACGACCATGTGAGCGTAAAGATGCAGCGCATATCCACCATGTATTGATCCCGCACATCGTCGATCACTGCGTCAATAAAATCCTCAGTCGCAAACTGCATCCCTTCCCATTTATGCGTTCGCGTTGGCCAAACGATCGTATTGAACTGCTCCTCTGACCACAGCGGGGCGACGAGCTGTGCAATGATGTAATCATCCGCCAGTGCTTCTCGCCAGATGCTGGAGACGAACGGATGGAAGTCTGCGCCGCCGGACCCGCCGGGCATGACGAGCAGGAGCTTGAAGCCGTGCGGCGGGGGAACGGGCGATTCGGTCTTCGGCGGCATGAGGAAATACTGCTTGTTCGAATCGCCGCCTGCGTGAAGGGGAATATGAGCATTCGCGCCCTCCGTTGCAAGATGGTCTAACGGGTCGAACACTGGAATCTCCAGCGCCTGCACCTCCACGGGGAAGCGTCCCTTGTTCGTGTCCCACCAGGCGCGCCACCATGCACCATCGTGCGATTCGTCGAACTCCACTCCCGTCAACCAGTGAAGGCCGAAATAGCCGACTCCGTAGATGGTGTCCTGGGTATTGTCTGACTCGATGACGCCGATCATGAGCGGTATCGCACGCGGTGAGCCTTGCTCGCCAAGCGCCTTCGCTACAGTATTCAGTTGAAGCAATCGTTCCGCCTGGTTGGTACCACGTAACTTGACAAGGAGCCAAGTGAGGCATTCATACGCCCAATCAGTCTTGGTCCGGCCGAGTATCATTGTTGCGTAATAAACTGGATCGTGTTCGGTCGATTCGATCAGAGGCGCAATCTTCTCTTTGATGAAATCATCGCTCAGCGGAAGCTCTCGGAGCGTTGATCCCGCATCGCTTATGGCGCCATCCGAGAGATTTGCATTGGTCAGGACGACGACAAGAGACGCGGGCAAACCTGCGTCAAGCGCATCCGCTGTAGCCTTGGGGAATTTCCGAAAGGTTTGAGGGTCCACCTGTTTCAGGATCGCCTCTATGGCTTCTGAATCGGCGGCGTCAACAGCTGCTTGAAACTCGCCGACAAACCTGCGCATTGATTCCTCGGCGACTTCTTCAAGCAGTTGGTCCTCATGGTCATCGTGCCACGCGAGATAACCGGGCCAGTCGGGCGCGAAGTCGAAGAGCGCGTATGTTCGCAGGTAGCGGAAGGCAGTATTCTGGACCTCGAGTGAGGTGTCTGTCGCGCCAAGGTGCATCGCACGGTGTGCATAGGGGTGTACGACTTCGTGCACCTTTCGCAACACCCACCGCTTGGCGTCATCTGTCGCCAACTCGACCCAAGTCTGCTCGATGACGCGCCATCCTTCGTCGGGATTGGCTTGCAACGCGGATAGTTGCTCGCCTAGATTTTCCGCAATCGAACGCCCGTCGGGCGGCGTCTCCTGTGTGCCCTGCGCACTAGTCGACAATGCCATCGTGACATTGATTCCGAGTGCGATTGCGAGAATGGGGTTCATGGCTCTCTCTCCTCTAAGCATCACCTAGCATTTGCTCCCCACGCCACGGCGACCGTCGCGACCGCGCCGAGGATCAGGCAGACAACGATGCGGATCAGCCACCACTTCATGCCATGATTGTACTTCATGCGAACTGGATTCCCGCCTTCGCGGGAATGACGGACTCCCCTTCCCAGGCCTCCGCCCCTCGACAAAGCTCGGGATGGAAAATTTCACTCCCGCACCACCGGCGCCCCGCGGCCCCCGCTCGCATACCGCTCGAAGAACTCGATGATCCGGTTCAGCCGGTCCATCCGCTGGTGCGGGTTGCCGGTGCGCGAGAGGTCGTGGCCGGCGTCGGGGTAGCGGATGTACTCCACCGGCCGATCCAGCACCTTGAGGGCGCGGTACAGCATCTCCGATTGCGACACGCCCGTGCGCAGGTCGCTGCTGGAGTGCATGATCAGGAGCGGCGTCTGGATCTGCCGCACGTGCGTGAAGGGGCTTTCCCGCTGGAGGATCGCTCGCGTGGTCGATTCCCACGGCTGGCCTCCCATCGCCCATTCCACCAGCCGCCACGCGTTCCCTTCGCCGAAGAAGGTGGTGAAGTCGTACACGCCGCGCTGCGCCACCGCGGCCTTGAAGCGGTGATCGTTGGCGATGATCCATGTCGTGAGGTATCCCGCATAGCTGCCGCCCGTCACAACGAGCTTCTCGCGATCGACCCACGGCTGCTGGATGGCGCGATCAACGGCGGCGAGGACATCGCCGGCCGGTCCCGCGCCCCAGTTCTGATGATTCGCCTTCTGGAATCCGTACCCATATCCGCCCGACCCGCGCGGATTGCAGAAGACCACTCCGTAGCCCCAACTGCACAGAAGCTGGTACTCCAGCCACATGGTGTCCTCGCCCGGCCCCCACATGGCGCTGGGACCGCCATGGATTTCAAGGCAGAGTGGATATGTCCTGCCCTCCTCGCGATTGGTCGGCGGCATGAGCCAGTATTGCACGCGCGTGCCGTCAGGCCGATCGATCCATCCTTCCGTCGGCAGCGAGATGGTCTTGCCGTGCACCCACTCGTTGAGGTTCATGATCTGCCGCTCGCCGCGTGGCGTGCGTGCCATGAGCACGCACGGATTGGACGCCGATGTCATCGAATAGACGATGTTGCCCCCGCCCACATCGAACACGTGCGCGCCGATTGCCTCCTCGAGCAGCCGCGCCGGCTGAATCACGCCCGTGCTGATCGAAAAGAGGGGAAACGCGCCCGCGACCGGCGCTCCGAACACGATCGATCCCCGCGCGCTCATCCAGTCGAAACCGCTCACGGAGGAATCGAAGAGGTCGGTCAGCCAGACCGGCTCGCGGGCCGCACCGCCGGCGGTGGAGATCAGCCCGAGCTGCGTCTGCCGGTAGGCGGGCTCATCCTGCTGCTCCCCGAGGAATGCGATCAACGAGCCGTCGATGCTGGGCCGCGGTTTGGAGAGCTTCCAACCCTCAAGGGCGAAGAGAACCGCTTCTTCGCCGCCCTCGATGTCAACCGACCACAGGGCTCCATCCAGCACGCGGTCGATGTGACGATCGCCCGGCGGCTTGGCGGCAAAGACGATGCGGCGACCGTTCGGCAGAAATTCCGCATCGTCGTGATCGGCGAATCGGCTTGTCAGGGGCACCGCATCCTCGCGCTTCACCGGATCGGCGGTCCCGAGATTGACAAGGAAGAGCTGCTTGAACTCGAACGGCTTATGGAGCGAAAGCTCATCCTGAAACTCGAGCCGATTGATGACGGTCGGATTTTCGCGCGTGGCGTTCACTTCCAGCCAGGCGCGGATTTCTTCCAGGGTGCCGTCCGGTCGAGGCACAATGCCGATTGTCGCGACGCCGTCCTTCTCTTCGCGAACGACGACATCCTTCCAACTCCGCCCCGGGCGCTCGAGGGGCCAGCCGGGCGCGCCCTCCATTTCATCGGCCGGGACCGTTGCAGTGACAAGGACTGCGTTTCCCAGGGGTGAATATCGCGGCGACTCGGCCCCTTCCTTGAAATCGGTGAGCGGCCGGGCCTCGCCACCCGTCAGCGGCAGCAGCCAGACCTGCGGCTTTTCCTTGTCGTCATCCTTCGACGGCGGCGCATCCGGATCGCGCATCGGGCTGCGCACGAAGACCACCGCCGAGGCGTCGGGCGCCAGCCGCGGCGAGTGATCGTTGCGCCGGCCGAATGTCAGTTGCACAGGCGTCGAATCCTGATCGTTCAAGTCGATGAGGTAAAGATGCGAGCGATACTCGTATTTCGCGGGAACGAACTCGCCCTCATCGTCGTATTCGGATGGCTTCGCCTCCGCGATCGATTTCACGGTGAATATGGCGCGGCTGCCGTCCTGCGCAACATCAATCGCGGTGACGCTTCGCAGCCGAAGCAGATCGCTGGTGACGATTGGCTGTTGCGGGATGGCCGGCTCCTGGGCGAGAGCGAGACTCACGCCGGGCGCCAGAACAACGATGGCGGCAGCACACTTCCACATGGCCGCATGATACCGCCGACGCCCGCCCCGGCTGCCCTCACTGAATTGGGGTGGCACGGTCGAGGCGCTTCGCCTCGCCCGTGTGGGGCTGTCACTCACGAGCCCCGTAACGCTCTACCCCACCATGGTGTTCAGCGCGTTCTTGAACTCTTCCTTGTTCGTCAGGCCCACGAACTTCCGCTCCACCTTCCCATTCTTGAAGAGGAGCACGGTGGGAATGTTCAGAATGCCGTACTTGACGGCCGAGTCGCGATTGGAATCGGTATCCACCTTCCCCACCTTCACGCGACCCTGGTATTCCGCCGCAAGCTGATCGATGGTCGGCCCCAGCATCCGGCAAGGCATGCACCACTCCGCCCAGAAATCGACGAGCACCGGCACATTGCTGCCTATGACTTCGGCGTCGAAGTTCGCGTCCGTGAATTCCATCGTTGCAGCGCCAGCCATCGGCAATCACTCCTGTTCTGCGGCTTTGAGCGAATCGTAGCCGCGCGAGCCGTGCTATCAACCGGGCGACCGCGCCGCCGCGATCGCCGCAGCCACGCCCAGGGCCTCGCAATGAGCACGCACATCGTGCACCCGAAACAGCCGCACGCCCGCAAGACAGTGGGCCACGCTCACTGCGATCGAGCCGAGCATCCGCTGCGCGGGATGATCCACGCCGCTCATTCGCCCGATGAAACTCTTGCGGCTGGCCGCGCTGAGCACCGGGTAGCCGGCCTGCTGGAACTCAGCCATTCGCGCGATGATCGCGTAGTTCTGCTCAACTGATTTGCCGAAGCCGAGGCCTGGATCGATCACGATCGCATCGCGCGTGATGCCGCTCGCAATCGCAGCCGCGGCCCTCTCAAGGAGAAAGTCTCGCACCGTGGCGACAACATCGCCGTAGTCAGGCGGCTGTGCGTACCGGTCGCTGTACGAATCCTCTCGCGGCGCGTGAAGCCGGTGCATCAGAATCACGCCGCAGCCGCGCGCCGCCACCAGCGCGAGCATTTCGGGATCATCGAGCCCAGCGGAGACATCGTTGACGATGTCCGCGCCGGCATCGAGGGCGGCCCGTGCCACGGCCGCGCTTGTGGTGTCGATCGAAATGAGCACATCCCCGCGGGCCCGAAGGCGGCGGATCACCGGTACCGTCCGGCGGATCTGCTCATCGGCCCTGACCGGCCGGGCGCCGGGGCGGGTCGATTCGCCGCCGACATCGATGACTTCCGCGCCTTCCCCGACCATCAGCATCGCGCGATCGAAGGCCGCCCCCGCATCAGGAAACGCCCCGCCATCGCTGAAACTGTCGGGAGTGACGTTGAGAATGCCAATGAGGCGCGGCTGGTCGAGCGAGAGCGCACGCCCGCGCCCCAGCCGCCACGCCGTCATGGCACGAGGCGACCCATCAACGCGGCTGGATGGCGGGGTGATATCGGCTCGTTCCACGCATGTCAGTGTAGTGTCTGGTCGGGCCGGGTGAGTATCCCTCAATTCCCCGTCATCGTCTCTTCCGCAGCCATCCATTGCTCGACGAGATTGTCGAAGATGATCGCCAGCACATCCGATGGAATCACGAGGCCGGTTTCGATCAGCCCGTCCTGCAGGTCGGCCGCCATGGCGATGGGTTTGGTCGCCGGATCGATTTCCGGAATCGTGCCTGCGGCAACGCCGAACACGCTCGCGAATTGCGAGATCATCTTGCTGAACTGGCCCATGCCCACGAACAGCTCGAAATCAGAATCCGGCGGCAGCCACGTTCGCATCTGCACAAGCACTGCATCCTCCGCCAGTGACTGCCCTTCGCGCTGCGCCTTGACGGCGGCCGCGAAGACATCGGGTCGCTGCGAGAACGTCAGAATGAGCCCGGAATCAACCACGCCGACGAAGCCGTTGATCCCGCGCCGCCCGAACACCGTCGTCCGGATCAACTGGTGGATCGCATCCGGAGGCGTTTCGGTGACTGCGATTTCGAAAGCATCGACTTGAATGCCCTCAATCTCGCGCTTGGCCTGTTCCCACTTCGGCATGACGTTTCGAACCGGCGTGGCCTCGGCTCGTCCCAGAACTTCCCTGCGAATGAATTCCAGCGCGCCATTCGGATCGTCCGCTTCGAGATAGATCACCGCCTCGTTGAGCATGCCGCCCTGAAGCCCCAGCGGGCTGGGCGATGCAACAAACTCGATCCCGCGAAGGCCGGCGATCCATTGCGGCACTTCGAAGAGCCCCGCTGTCATGGTTGACAGAAGCTCGAGCCCGCCGAAAGCGCGGAGATCGATCGAACCGGCGACATAAAACGGCTTCGCGGGAAGGTGCGAGAGCGAAGCCGCGGGGCGCGCTTCTCCCGCGCCGGCTGTTCCGAATGGATTCTCCGGATTGAGGAAGAGCAGGCCGTGTACGCCCAGACCCAGAGGATCGAAATCGAGGATGGTGATGCTGGCATCGACGGCATCGAGCAGGTCCATCGGAGGCATGAACTCGCCGAACAATGACATCCAGGGCGCCTGCGTTTGGCCGAGTTGATCCATCATGCCCGCGTCGGCGTAGAGAATGATTTCACCGCGGCGCATCAATTGCAGCGCCCGCGGTCCCAGCCGTTCCGCCAACGCTGCGTTGAAGGCGGCGCCGGGCTCAAATGAATCGATCAGCGCCTGATCCTCCGAAAGCGCGACGTGCGACTCGAGCGACTTTGCAAAAAGGGTTCGACCGGTGGGATGCAGATAAGCGTTCGGCGGCCCGTCCGGCACCGGATCGAAACTCGTCTCCAGAAAGTCCACGGGATTGATGACTGGAACCAGGAAGAGAGGCTGGTTTCCTGCTCCCCCCGCCGGCAGGATGAGCAGCGCGGACCCTGCTTCGTGAACCGCGGCGTTCAGGCCAAGCAAAGCTCGCAGTTGATCGATGGGCCGCAATCCCACGAGCATCTCTGCACGCTCCATGCCCTCGAGGAGTTGCGTCATCTCATCGCTGGCCCGTTTGAGATTGGGAATGATCACGGCGGCCCTGGCGTCGGCGGGGATGAACTCGAAACCGCCAGGCAGAGACGGCTGCGCGGCATCATCCTGCGATGCAGCGCCGGGACCCGAAGCGCTCGCCGCCGCAGCAAGGACGAGACATGCGACGACCATTGCACACAACCTGAAACATCCGGCCATGTCGATCACTCCCTGCGTTTGATTGCAGTAGTCTACACCGCTGTCGCGATCCGTCCGACGACTGCTGTCCGAATGAAAGGCGCGTTTCATCGATGACTTGTTGCATCGCCGCCATGGAAACGTTTCATCTGGCAGGTTACCTCGCGGGATTGCTGGCAGCCGCTACAGCGCTGACGATTGTCTTCCGCCGCGTGCGTCTGCCGGGCGATGGTGTGCTCGCGGGCGCCGTCGCCGGATTCCTGCTGGGCCCCACATTGCTCGGCCGCATGGCCCCCGATTGGTTTGAGCGAGTCGTGATCGGCGGCCAGGAGGAACGGCAGGCACTCGATCTCCTCAAGGGCGAGCACGAAGCGCGGGAGCTTGCCCGCCGCGAATTCGGCCTCGCGCCCCTGCCCCTGTCGCAAGACTCGGCTCTGCAGGAATCGGAGGAGAACACGATGGCTCGTGAACTTCGGACCAAGGAGGCTTGGCGGGCGGCCCAATGGCGCGATCGGAAGGCGGCGCGGATCCTCACCATTGGCTTCGCCGGACTCTTCTTCGTCGCGGCCGCGCTGACGAGGCCGCCAAAGGAAGGGCCGCGCCCCCACTTCTACCAGGCGACGAGCATCGGCATCTGGTCAGCGATTCTTCCCGGCTCGCTTTTTGTCGTCGCCCTGCGCTGGCTTGATGTCGATCTCGCAGGATCATTCGCGGCCGGCAGCGCGATCGCCGCGGGAGCGCTCACGTTCGCGCGGGGCGACTTCATGGCTGCCGACGAAGCCGAGGTGGGCGGCGCGCGATTGATCGTGGCCGCATCGCGAATCGCGATGCTCGCCGCCATCCTGACGCTCTTCCTTGTCGTCCTCGCTGCACATGGGATTCCGCAGCTTGTGCTGGTGCTGCCGCCATTGATGGCGCTGGCGGCCGCATGGTTGCTCCCACGCCTGCATGGTGCCTACGCAGCGCATGCCCGCGACAGCGTGCTTGTGCCCTGGGTCACCGCGCTCCTCGCCATGCGCATTGAATTTTTCGAGCATCTCTCGCTTTGGATGATCGTCACAGCGATCATCCTCTCAGGCGACGGCCGCTGGTTCGGCGCATTCCTGGGCGCCATGCTCTCCGGTGTCCGGCGATCGCTGCGGACCATGCGGCTTGTGCTGGGGGTCATGAGCGCGGGACCAGCGCAGATCGCCTTCGCCGCGATCGCGTTGCACGCAGGGCTCATTGGTGAGCAACCGGCTTACGCGCTCCTTGCCGGCGCGGTTGTGATGGAGCTGACCACGAATGCTCGCCGCGGCATGGCCCAGCGCATTGAAGAGACCGAGGAGGAAATGGAGCAACTCAGCGCGAGCGCCGACTGATATTCCACGCTCACCCGTTCACTCCTTCGCGCTCAGGAAACCTGACCTTGTAGCACCGGCGGCATCGGGGCATCGAACACCTCCGCGATGGCGCGGAGCAGGTCGGCCTCGCGCACCGTCACCTCGCGATCAGCCTCGATGCAGGCCGCGCACGCGGCAAGGACCCGCCGCTTGAGAGGGGGCGCTGCGTGTGCCAGAAGTTCCACAGCCTCGTCGAGTCCACGCAGGTTCACCTGCTCGAAGGGAAGGACGTGATCGCCGCTCAGTTCCACCACCCGAGCGCCCGCCGTGAACGCTCGAGCCACGCTCTCGCGATCGCGGTGACCCGCGTACGCGAGGTTCGAGAGCAGCATCGCCAGCGCCCGTTGCAGTTGCTCGGGATCGCTGCGCAATTGCGCCCGCGGCCGCTCCGCCAGGCCGAAATGCGAATCGAGATGATGGGCCACGATCCGCCGCAATGCCCACTCGAAGATTTCGACTCGCTCATCCGCCGCAATCAAACCGTCGATGATGGACCGGAACGACTGATACTGCTCCCGGGCCATTTCTCGCAGGGCAGGAATGCACATTTCGAGCAGCGGCAGCCCGGAGCGCTCTTCGAGCAGCAGCATGGGCGACTCGAGCCGGCGCACCAGTTCGAAGAGACCGCCGTGACCCTGCTCCGCGAGCAACGCATACTGCCGCCGCCGCGGTTCTTCTTCGCGATTGAGCAGCAACGCCGACACCACCGCCCGCGCCGCATAGGGCTCGCGGGCCGCTTCGCGCAGCGCTTCAGGAATCTCGCTGACAAGCTCGCGAGCGTAGTCGATGTGCGCCTGTGTGGGGCGGCCCACGCTCTCCACTGCGGCCGCCAGCGCTCCGCTCGTGAGCACCAGCCCCTGCGGAGTCCGCACCGCGCCCCGCATGAGACGCTCGCGCGGCGAGATTCGTCCTCCACCTGCGGTCGCAAGCGAGGGCGTCTCCCGCGCCGGCGCGACCACGTCCGGATATGTGCCATCCCACGCCGGATCAATCCGCTTGATCCTTTCCCGCAGAGGCGGATGCGTATTGAAGAGGCCGATGAACGATTCGCTCAGCGCCTGACTGAAGAACATGTGGCTCATCTCTTCCGCGCGCGGGTGCTCGAGCCGCGAGCCCTCGCTCAATCCGCCGATCTTCTTGAGCGCGCCCGCGATACCCTCGGGATTGCGCGTGAACTGCACCGCCGATGCATCGGCGAGATACTCGCGCTGCCGCGACACCGCCGCCTTGATCCACTTGCCGAAAAACGTTCCCACGAATCCGATGATCATGAGCCCCAGGCCAAGGAGCATGATCGCACCCGCGCCGCCACCCTTGTCCCGGCTGCTGCGCCGATAGGACGAGCCCGAATAGAACGCCGTCCGCATGATCATGTGACCGATCAGACCGATCACGAGGATCCCGTGCAGGATGCCGATCAGGCGGATGTTCAGCCGCATGTCGCCGTTCATGATGTGGCTGAACTCGTGCGCCACCACGCCCTGCAACTCATCGCGCGAGAGGATTTCAACGCTGCCGCGCGACACGCCGATCACCGCATCGCCCGGCGAATATCCCGCGGCGAACGCGTTGATCCCCCGCTCGCGCTCCATCACATACACCGGCGGCACGGGTGTGCCCGAGGCGATCGCCATCTCCTCGACCACGTTCATGATCTTGCGCTCATTGGTGTCAACTGTGCCAGGTTCGAGCCGCGACCCGCCCAACGAAAGCGCGATCGTCTCGCCGCCGCCCGACAACTCCGCGATCTTGTAGAGCGAGGCGCCGCCCACAACCAGCAGGGTTCCCCCCGCGACCCCCACCATCAGCATCGGGTTCGACAGCAATTCCGCCCCATCTCCGCCCTGCGAGGCGAGGAACAAGGCGATCACCAGATACACCATCACCATGATCGCGATCACGGCCAGGATGAAAAGTATCACCAGCCGTCCGGTATTCCGCCGCGCGCGTCCCTGGTTTTCAAAAAAGTTCGTCGCCATATCGATGAGGGGAGTGCGGGCGTCTCGCCCGCGCGAGTTCTTGATTGTGTTGGTCTCGCGCTACATACACGTGCGGGCGGGACGCCCGCACTCCCAATCTCTCACGAGAACTTCACTTTGGGCGCTTCGCGCTCCGCGGCGTCCTGGATCTCGAAGAACTCCGCATCGCGGAAGCCGAACATCCCCGCGAAGATCACCTGCGGAAACGACTGCTTGTAGGTGTTGTAGCCGTTGACCGAATCGTTGAACGACTGCCGCGCGAACGCGACGCGATTTTCGGTCGAGGTCAGCTCCTCGGAGAGTTGCATCATGTTCTGATTGGCCTTGAGGTCGGGATACGCCTCCATGACCGCGAACAGCCGCCCCAGCGCGCCCGTCAGCGCCCCCTCCGCGCCCGCCAGAGCCCGCATCGCCACGCCATCTTCGGGCGAACTCGCCGCCCGCTTCTCCGCCGTCACCGCCTGGTTACGGGCGGCGATGACTGCTTCGAGCGTCTCGCGTTCGTGGCCCATGTACGCCTTCGCCGTCTCCACCAGGTTGGGAATCAGGTCGTAGCGCCGCTTGAGCTGCACATCGATCTGCGCGAATGCGTTCTTCAGCCGATTGCGCAGCGAGACCAGCGTGTTGTAGATGCCCACGCCCCAGAAGATGAGGATGAGCGCGAGGGCGCCCACCACGATGAGCGCGATCACCCAGCCGGCGAGCGCGAGAACGAGACTGTGCATGTCGAAACCTCCTCAGGTGGCACGGGCTTCCAGCCCGTGCATACGTTCGGGGAGTGCGGATGTCCCGTCCGCACGTGTCAATTCCCGGCCTAGCCGGGATTCTCTCATATTCCATATTAGGGAATTTCGCGACGCTCGTTTGTCCCACCGAAGGAGATTCTGGACACGCTATCCGTCATTCCCGCGAATGCGGGTTACGCTTCCACCCGCACTCCGGACAGCCGTTCGCCCGGTTCCCCCGCAGGTCGTAGCCGCAAATCGGGCACTTCGATGGATCAGGTCGATTCATGCTCTTCACAATGAGAGCAATCCCGAAGCCGGCGAAGGCGACAACCACGACGGCCGCAGCGATCGGAAACGCGCCGTAGCCGTAGTCGAGCAGAATCTGGGAGATGGCCGCGAGGAGGCATGCGACCATTCCGGCCGCGAGCAGACAGATACAGCCGTTGAAGAATGTGTTCTCCCGCTTGACCTCAGCGCGCCAATCACCGCGATGCATGATCAGCCGCCTCCATTCGACCCGCGCCGCATTCGGGACATCCCGCTACCAACCCCGCACCGCCCCGCAGGTCATAGCCGCAGCGCGGGCATCGACCTCGCTTCACGCGGAGGAACCGCTTCGTGCCAGCGAACCCGAAGAATAAACCGAACCAGATCGCGGCGTAGAACAGGGTGTTCAAAGTGAAGCCCAAAGGAAGAACTCGATAAGGAATGAAGTGCCACTCCGTCATCGGACGCCCATAACGTTCATGTGTTGAATCGATGCGAAATGCACCGGGAGCGCCGTAACCTGTAGGCCTGCTGAAGACATCGTCGTACTCGAAGAAAAACGCGCGAAACGGCCAGCCCGTCGCGAACGCATAATGCGACTGGTCAACTGACAGATCGCTCCAATACGAGCGAATAAGCGGCTCCAACCACGTCTCCCAGTAAGGCAACACATCCAGTGGACTGGAGAACTCATTGGACCGCGGTTCGAGTTTCTCGATCAGATCCGCAAACGCATCTCGCACTTGACCGCCGGGGTACCGAACCTTCGAATCCGTGGGATATGTGTGGGCCATCGTGAGGACTGCAGTCCTTCCGAAAGCCGCATCGATCTTGACGGTGACCGACGCACGATTCTCGATCGAATACCATCGTCCCTCACGATCCACGTGCGGTTTGAACCAGTTCGTGCCATTCTGCCAATACGCACATCCCCACGCCACGGCGACGGTGGTGATCGCACCGAGGACCAGGCAGACCAGGACGCGGAGCGGCCAGCGACGCATGGCAGGTGATTGTACATGCATCCGGCAGTGGCACAGCCGTCCCGGTGTGGTGCAGGAATCCTTCACGGGGTGCCATGGGCAAACTCCGGTTTGCCCGTGGCTGGAAGTCATCTCCGAGCCGATCAACACGGGCAAGCGAAACGCTTGCCCATGGCACCCGATGAGAATCCCGATGTTTCCACTCCTGCCCCCATGGCATACGATCCTCCCGATGCCGACCCGCACTGCTGGGCTGCGACACTTCCTCGGCCTCGATGGGCTCGCCCGCGAGGTCATTGAACATTTGCTCCATGAGGCAGAATCGCTCGCGCCCATCGCGCGCGGCGAGGATGGAGCAGGCGTGTCGCCTGCTCGTGGCTCTGCGGACGGGACGTCCGCACTCCCCCTCGCCGGCCGCACCGTCGCCACCATCTTTCTGGAAAACTCGACGCGCACGCGGGCCAGCTTCTCCATCGCGACCCGCAAGCTGGGCGCGGATGTGCTCGACCTCTCCGGCGATTCCACCAGCCGCAGCAAGGGCGAGACGCTGCTCGACACCTGCCGCAACCTCCAGGCCATGGGCGTCGATTGCTTCATCATCCGCACCAACGCCTCCGGCGATCCCCACCAGGTCGCGAAGCACCTCAAGAAGCCGGTCATCAACGGCGGCGATGGGCGGCACGAACATCCCACGCAGGGTCTGCTCGACCTGATGACCTTGCGCGAGAAGCTTGGCGCGCTTGATGGCCGGACCATCGGCATCGTGGGCGACATCGCCAACAGCCGCGTCGCCCGCTCCGCGCTCTTCGGCCTGACCACGCTGGGCGCGAATGTGCTCCTCATCGGCCCACCCGCGCTGGCGCCGCGCTCGTTCGAAGAGATCGTGACGGGGAGTGCGGGCGTCCCGCCCGCACGGGGACAAGTGACCGTCTCGCGCGACTTCGACGCGGCACTTCCGCAAGTCGATGCCCTCATCATGCTGCGCGTCCAGTTCGAGCGCGCTGCGGGTGAAGCCATCGCATCGATCGAGGAATACCGCTCGCGCTTCGCGCTCACCGCCAAACGGGCGGCGATGATGCCGGAGCACGCGGTCGTGCTGCACCCCGGCCCGATCAACCGTGGCATCGAGATCGAAAGCGACGTCGCGGATGACCCCCGCCGCAGCGTGATCCTCCAGCAGGTCGGCAACGGCGTCGCCATCCGAATGGCGGTGCTGATGGCTGTGTGCGCGTGAACAAGAGCGCCGAACAGAATGGGGAGTGCGGACATCCTGTCCGCACGAGGTCCGCCGCGGACGGAACGTCCGCGCTCCCCCCATCCCATTCTGATAGCCGCTCTCAATCTGAACCGCTTGAAAACAACGCCCACGCCGTGCACGGCGTGGGCGTTGTATATTGCGAGAATCACCAAATCCCTGCGGATCGGGAATAATCTTCAGGTTTCAAGCAGTTCGATGAGAACAGTCACTTCGTGCAATCGAAGGCATTGACCATGCGATCAAAGCACTCCATTCATCTCATCACGCGCGCCGTTGCCGCCGCGCTTCTCGCGGTTGCGACGCTTCCCGCCGCCGCCGACCACCACCTCATGCAGATCGAGCAGGTGATTGGAGGCGTGGGCGGCGACACCTCCGCGCAGGCGATCCAGTTGCGCATGCGGGCCGGATTCCAGAACAACATGGCGGCGGCCCGCCTCAGAGTCTTCGATGCCGATGGCCTGAATCCGATCGTGCTGATCAACTTCGCCGAATCCGTCTCCAATTCCCAGCCCGGAGATCGCGTGCTGATCACCACGACGGCGTTCAACGCGATGACCACACCCGCCGCCCAGCCCGACTTCACCATGACGAACCCGATTCCCGATTCATACCTCGCGGCCGGGAGTCTGGTCTTCGAGAGCGACACCGGCATTGTCTGGTGGCGGCTGAGCTGGGGCGGCAACGGCTACACCGGCTCCAATGCAGGCGATGTGTCCAACGACGACGACGGCAACTTCGGACCGCCCTGGCCGGGCCCGCTGCCTTCGGACGGCGTGCAGGCGCTTCAATTCCAGGGTGATGCGTCGGACCTGAGCACCACCAACGCCGCCGACTATGAACTCACCGCCGGCGCCGCCACCTTCACCAACAACGCGCGCGATTCGTTCGTCCTCGACGAGGTCGGGAACCCGATCGACGTTCCGGTCCGGGGATTCACCGTCAACACAGGCACGCACGTCTCCGGCAACACCGCCCGTCTGCGCGAATCGGACAACCAGTTCCTCAAGATCGACGCCGCGTTCATCGAAGGCGGCCAGCCGCCCTACCTCATGATCGTCGAAGTGAAGTTGAAGACGCTGGAGGTCGATCTCACCGAACTCAATATTCTCGTCGAGTCGAAACTCAGCCAGAACGGCGGGACCGCCAAGTTGTTTCTCCGCAACTGGCTCAATGGCGGCTGGACGCGCATCGCCACCGACCCCATCGGCAAGACCGAGATGATCCAGACGGTCGACGGCCTCAATCCGGCGAAGTACATCAACGGTTCGGGCATCATCAAGCTCCGCATTCAACACCACAAAACCACCTCCTCCAACGGCGATCCTTTCCGTTCCCTCATCGATCACGTAGAGGCAACAGTGCAGTGAGTGAAGGCGACATGTATTCGCTTGCAACAGGGACGCAATGGCGCCGGCGCGGGAATCTGTGTTATGCAACATGTTTGTGAGTTGCCGATACGTTGGGTCAACGATCTGGCGCGTCGATCCAATGTTCCAGCCCGTCACGAAACTTGAATTGCTGAGCGAAGAATCGGTATTCTAACTGAGGCTGATACACGGCAATACTGCCCGCGCCGCTTGATCTCATCGTGGCGACCAATCTTGGTCCTGCCTCATCCCAGGCCAAGGGTATCGCGTAGCTTCTCATCTCATCCTCGCCAGGCAAGAATGTCAGGCCTATTCCAGCAGCAACTGTTGCTTTTCCATCTTTAGTTGCTTTATGATTCGCTCCGAAACGATCCCTCATTACGTCAGTTGCGCTTTGCGCTGGGATTTCGAACATACAGCGGAGAATCAGCATCGGTTTGGACCAGGCCAAGAACATCTCCTCGATATTCTCGTATTTGCTAGACGCTCCATAGGAGCACATGTAGCTTGCCAGTGCCGCCTCGACGAGGTTAGGATTCTCTCGTTGCAGCCGCGCTGCGGCACGAAGGATGGAATCCCATGAGCGCCGATCCCCAATGAGGTCCGCATGCCACCCAGTGCTATCGTGAATCATCGCAACGATATTAGTCACGTCGTGATGCGAATAGCCCTCACTGTTCTCGAAATACCTTTCAATTCTCTCTGCCACTGCCTTGTCCTCTTGCTCGGCCGCGAAAGCCACACACACGAAGCAGCAGAGCGCCCCCGCAAATCCCAGTCCAGCGTAATTTGTCTTCATTACCCTGACTCCATAGCAGAATCATTCATGACAATCAGTTGGTACGGATGATAAATAGGGACAACCACCAGTTTCTCTTCACCCCTCACCGCGACGGCGGCAGATCCTCCCACGCGTGCAGCATCACTTCGATCCGCCCCGGCTCCAGCACCCACGGCAAGGTCGGGTTCGGGCTCGTCTCCATGGCCGTGCTTTCGCCGTGCGTGCGCAGGAAGCCAATCTCCACCATCTCTGAATATGGATAGTCGAGCCACTCATCCGGCAGCACCACGCGGCAGTGCCAGCGGTCGGCCCACGTGGTGCGATGGATCTGCAGTGAATCGCTCGCCTGCCCGGCCCAGATCCGGTGCCACCCCTCCTGCGGAATGCTGAGCACCGTCGTCGGCTGACGCTCCGGCCCGATCAGGATCGTCACCGCTTCAATCCCGCGCGTATCGCGAAAGTGAGACAGGTCCTCGAGGAATCGCGGATCGAGCGATTCCGCATCTGTCCCGCCGCCCCACGGCCGGAAGCACTCGAAGAACACCTCCCACCGGCCGTCGATGCGGCGCATGGTCGCGAACACAGCGCTCGTCTGCGAAGGCGGTGTGAGCGCCGCCGCCCGCGCTTCCACCAGCGTCAACACCGGCTGCAGGGCGCCGAAATTGAGCCCCGGCGGGCGCGCCGCCACCGATTGAGGCCGCACCTGCACCTCCCGCCGAAACTCGTTCGATTCGATCACCAGCGTCGGCGGTGCGCCGGGACGGCCATCTTCATCCTCCTCCACAGGCCGCGTTGCTGTCGCCCGCACCAGCGCGCCCGCCGGCACTTCGACGGCCGTGGGTATCTCCCGCGCATTTCGCGCCCGGTCGCTGAAGTGCCAGCGCAGCGACACCACCCGCGCCTCCGGCCCGCCGTTCACGAACGCCAGCCGCACTCCATTCGCATCGCTGCCTTCCGACCAGAAGAACAGGTGCTCGCGCGTCTCGATCCAGTCGAGCACCTGCTGCGCCAAGCGCGGCCCGCCCGTTTCAAAGTTCAGCAGCGTCGAGAGCAGGTAATAGAGATCGCCCGAGTCCGTGATCCACGCCGCGAAGCGCATCCCGCCATCGCTCGCCCTGGCTGTGAGGACCTCCAGACACTTGCGGGCTGCGCCCGCATCCCCTTCGATCAGCCGCCCCATGCCCACCCGCCACAGGTCGGCCTGATACTGCGCCACCATCTGTTCCACGTCGCTGCCCGTCGGTGGCGGAGCTTCCAGCCCCTGCCGCGCCGCCAGCAGCACCCACCGCCAGTACTCGTACGGCGATGTCGGATCGGGCCGATCCGGCGCGGCGAACTTCTCGAGCATTCCCTGTCCAGCACCGAGCATCATCGCCGCCAGCGGATCGGGGGTCGCCGCAACCCAGATCGGATTCAGATCGCGCCCCAGGAGCGACATCCGCCCGTCCGCACCCGCCGGCACGCGCGCGATGAGAAACGGCGTGCCGAATCCACGAGATGAGTCATCCTCGCGCCTGATCTCGCGCACCGACATCGCGATCGGCGGCGTGGTCCAGTGAACACGTTCCGGCTGCGTCTCGACGTATTGCCAGATGACCCGGCCCTCGACCGACCCGCCCCGCTGGAAGCGCACCGTGATTTCGCTCGGCCAGTTGTCGCCGTGACGCTCGGCCTCCAGCCGCACCATCACAACCCCGCCCCGCGCCACGATCACTTCGCGCTGTGGACAATAGATGCCATCGACCTCATCCGCCCGGGCTGCCGCTCCCGTCGCGATTGCGACCCCCGCCGCCAACACGGTAGCGATCAAAAGACGCATTCGGATCGATCCCTTCTGGTCACGCATTGCTGATCTCACCCAGTCTAACCCCCTTGCCCCAACACTCACCCAAAATGTTCCACGTGGAACATCCCCGAACCACGAACCTGCATGCACCTCACCCAGATGGGAACCATCCGGAACGACCCCCGGTGGATTTTTGGACTTGTGGACCTGTGGACTTGTTCTCCCGTGTACCTCACCCAGGTGGGAACAATATCCGCAACTCTTTTTTCGACAACCATTTGCGCGATCTCGAGTGATCAACTTTCAACCACGAGCCCACTGTGTGACGCACGGCGATGCCCGCGGTTCCACTAGAGCCGCAACTCGTACTTTTCCTCCACCAGATCGACCCCATATCTGCGGCCGGGCCTTTCCTCCACCTTCCTGAACCCCGCCGCCTCGTACAGGTGGGCTGCCGCGGTCAGCAGGTTCACCGTCCAGAGAATGACCGACTCGAACCCGCTCTCCCGGCAGAACCCGATCGCCTCCCCGATCAGCCGGTGACCCAGCCCGAACCCTCGCGCCGGCGGCTCCACATAGAACCACCGCAACTGCCCCTGCCGCGGCGAAACCTGCACGATGGCAATGCACCCCACGATGGCATCGGATTTCCAGCCATCAATTGTCCGCTCCGCGATCCAGATGCGATCGTGAGGCGATGCCCGCTCCGCCATCTCTCCCATCGTCCGCGCCACGTAGGCCTCAAAGGTCTCGTCGAACCCGTATTCAGCGCGATAGAGCACCCCATGCCGGTGAACGATCCAGCCCAGATCACCCGGCCGCAAACCCGTGCGGATCGTAAACCCGCCGGCCCCCGTTGAATCGAAACTCATTCCACGTGGCCACTTTAACTGATCGGACATGGAACTAGAGGATAGACCACGCCTGATTCGCCGCGGAGGCAGAGTACGTTGCCATGCCCCAGGTCGGTCGATCCCATTGCATTATCTGTGTGCATCTGTGTGCGCTTCGCTTGACCTTCGGTGAGGCATCTGTGGTTGCTTTCCTCCGTGTACGATTCCCCCATGACCAGCCAGATCATCGAGCCCAACATCACTCCCATGTCGCTCAGCGCCGGCATGAAGACCGCTCCCACGCCCGACCGCATCATGCAGGTCGGCCTCGGATACTGGGGATCGAAGACTCTCCTCTCCGCCGTCGAGCTCGGCCTGTTCACGCTGCTTGCGGAGAGGCCGCGCAGCGCAGAGGAGATTCGCCAGGCGCTTTCCCTCCACCCCCGCTCGCTGCTGGATTTCCTCGATGCCCTCTTGGCCCTGGGGTTCCTGGACCGACGCGGCGATATCTATTCCAACACGCCCGAAACCGATCTCTACCTCGATCGCAACAAGCTCGACTACATCGGCGGAATCCTTGAAATGGCAGGCACGCGCTTGTTTCGCTTCTGGGGTTCGCTGACCGATGCGCTCAAGACCGGCGAGCCGCAGAACGAATCGCGCGCGGGGGAAAACCCCTTCGATGCGCTCTACGCCACCCCCGAGCGCCTCGCCGTCTTCCTCCGCGGCATGACCGGCATTTCGCTCCCCGCCGCCCGCGCCCTGGCGGCCAAGTTCCCCTGGGAAAAGTACGAGACGGTGTTCGACGTCGGCTGCGCGGAGGGCATCGTGCCCGTCATCATCGCGCAGAGTCACCCGCACATCGCCGGCGGCGGGTTCGATCTGCCCGCGGTCGGCCCCCACTTCGCGCGCTTCGTGCAGGAGCACGGCGTGTCGGATCGGCTCAAGTTCATCCCCGGCAACTTCTTTCAGGATTCGTTGCCGGGGGCGGATGTCCTGATCATGGGCCACATCCTCCACGACTGGGACCTGCCTACCAAGAAAATGCTGCTGAAGAAGGCCTTCGATGCACTGCCCAGGGGCGGCGCCTTGATCGTGTATGAAGCGCTGATCGACGATGAGCGCCGCAGCAACGCCTTCGGCCTGCTGATGTCGCTCAACATGCTCATCGAGACCAGCGGCGGATTCGATTACACGGGGGCGCAGTGCTCGGAGTGGATGCGCGAGGCGGGCTTCACCTCAACGCGCGTCGAGCACCTCGTCGGCCCGGATTCGATGGTGGTGGGGATCAAGTAGGTAGCCCGGCTCTCCGAGCCGGGAGTAGGTGGAACAGGTCTCCGACCTGTGATCGGGGAGCGCGGGCGTCCCGCCCGCGTTGTACCCCCCGCGGCTCTCCGAGCCGGGAGTCAGTGGCACAGGCGTCCGCGCCTATGATCCCGTGGCACGGCTCACCGCAGGTCCCGCGAAGCGGACTCTCCGTCCGCGCACTGCATCATGTGATATGATTCCCCCATGCAGAATGGCGCTGCTCAAAGCATTCTGAAGGACGCATTGCGTCTCCCACCGGATGATCGGGCATCCATCGCACGTGCCCTGCTCGATTCCGTGCATGGCGAAGTGGACCTCGAAATTGAACATGCATGGCGCCAGGAGATACGTCGCCGCATCGACGCCTACGACCGTGGCGAGGTGAAGGCCATCCCCGCCGACGAAGTCCGCCGCAGCGCGGAGCGCACACTTCGGAACCTGCGCGATGCGGGTTGATGTCCTGCCGGAAGCACACGTTGAACTGATTGATGCAATCGTCTATTACGAGTCAGCGCACATCGGACTCGGCGATCGGTTCAACCACGACTTCTGGGAGGCCCTCGATCGCATCATTGAGTTTCCTGAGGCCGCTTCCGAAATTGAGGACGGCGTCAGGCGTGCCCGACTGACCGATTTCCCGTTCGGGATCGTGTATGTCAACCGTGGCGACATGATTCTGATCGTTGCCATCATGCATCTACATCGCAAGCCGGGTTACTGGCGAGTCCGGCTGCGGTGACTTCGCGGTACACTTCATCGAATGGTCACCCCGGCGCGCCGTCGCGCCAGCAGTTCTCGAATACTCGGCAGCAGATCGGTCGGGACCTGCACGACGCTGCGCGATGTATCTTCGAATGCCGCCTCATCCTCCGCGACGGCTTCCTCTTCGGTCTGGCGCTCGTAGTGCTCCAGAACGCGGCGGACGCGCTCTTCATCCCAGCCGGGCGGAAATCGAAGATTGCTGTCATTCATGATCTGCCCCGACGACGCAGACGCCGCTTGTGGCGGTAGTGTTATACCGTGTCTTCCGAGTCGTTGTCCTGGATCGTCTCCATCCGAATCACCGTTTGGCTTTTTGAAGATCTCTGATGTCTTTTATAACGCGATCGACCGAGCTACTCGCCAGCCGCTTTTCAATCTCATGTGGTGACATCGAATAAACCGTGGGCCCGGCAAATGCATTCGCGAGACCGAACAGCACGGGTACCGGTTTTCCTCCGGCCTGAATGAGATCCCGTGCCAATTTTTCCGCAGTCGACCGATGGGGATACTGTGCAAGAAACGCCTTGATGGCGGCCTCGTATACACCGGCCGCGAGGACATGGCTGTGAATCTTTGGAAACCCCGTGTCTGGCTTCATGTCGCTTGCCCCTCGGGGACGATGCACATTCGACGCCCCCTTTGTACTCTCTTGCTTACGGAGGACCTTCATGCGCGCCGTCGTCACCGGCCAGATCGGGATGGACAAGAAGCAGTACCTCGACTCCGTCGCCGCGCTGGCGCGGGAGCGCGGCCTGCGCCTGCCCGTCTATCACCTGGGCGACATGATGTACGCCGAGGCCCCCGACATCCGCACCGGCCGCATCCTCGACCTGCCCCTTTCGCGGCTGACCTCGCTGCGAAGGGCGGCGATCAAGGATGTCATCGCCGCGACTTCGCCGCCGGAGAATCATCCCGACTTCATCCTCAACACGCACGCCACCTTTCGCTGGCGGCACGGTCTGTTCGCCGCGTTCGACCTCGACCAGATGGCGAAGTTGCGGCCGAACATGTTCATCTGTCTGGTGGACAACATCGAGGTCGTGCACGAGCGATTGCACCGCGACCACGAAATCGATGCCACGCTCAAGGACTGCATGGTCTGGCGCGAGGAGGAGATTCTCGCCACGGAACTTTTGGCGCAGGCGTGCGCGGCCCCGGGTATTGCGGGTCTGGAGACCCGCTCCACCGGACACGGGTCGGAGACCCGTGCCACCACAGACAATGTTCCTTTCTACATCCTGTCGCGGGGAAGGCACGTCGAGACCATTGAAACGTGTCTGCGGCTGGTCACGCGACGCGACATGCGCAAGGTCTATCCCAGCTTCCCGATGAGCCACGTCGTCGATATGCCGGATGTGCTGCGCGAGATCGATGACTTCCGCGCGGAGCTCGCAAAGCACTTCATCACCTTCGATCCCGGCGATGTGGATGAGAAGCTCCTGCTGGAGCGCGCGATCGTGGCGGCCCGCGAGGGCAGGGAATGGATCGAGATGGAGGAAAGCCCTGGTGGCTCGGCTCTCCGAGCCGAGATGGTTTCTCCGGCTCTCCGAGCCGGAGGAGCAGCGGAAGAAGAGGAACGAACGGCTCGGAGAGCCGTTCCACCAGGCACGGGTCAGAGACCCGTGCCACCGGG
>Ga0326597_10002792_pt1 | contig 25862 bp, 23 predicted proteins | sample RVTome_12_FD_203789 | JGI IMG/M metagenome (GOLD analysis project Ga0326597, IMG submission 203789) | Soil microbial communities from uranium-contaminated site in the Upper Colorado River Basin, Wyoming, United States - RVT100D185 | ecosystem: Environmental > Terrestrial > Soil > Contaminated >... | reverse complement strand
CTTGGCGTCTTGGCGGCTCATTTTACTGTTCTGCGCGCGGCTCTGAATAGACGATGCGGACGTTCTCCGGGCTGAACCACTCCGCGAGCGACTTGATCAGGTCCTCGTGCAGGTTGACCCGCCAGGCCTCGCCCAGGTCGATCTCGCAGCTCGCGTCGCGGTTGGAATAAACGATGGACACCGGGCAGCGGCCGCTGCGGTACGGCGCCAGCACCTCACGCAGCCGGTTGCCGGAGGAGGCGCCGTTGCAGGTGATCTGCACGCCGCGCGCGAAGCGGTTGCGCGCTTCCGCGAGATCGAGCACGTTGAGCGCCTCGATGCGCATGCCGAAGTCCGGCGCAGGCTCGCCCTCGCCGTTGACCGCTGCGCGCGCGCGTGCCGCCCGCAACCTCACCTCCAGTACCAGCAGCTCGTCCTCCTTCAGCTTCTGGCGGTACTTCTCGAACACTTCGCGAAACGCCACGATCTCGAAGCGCCCGGAGTCGTCCGCGAGCTGGATCACGCCCATGCGGCCGCTCGCGGTGGTCTGGACCCGCGTGCCGAGCACGACGCCCGCGACCCAGCTCGTGCGGCCCGCGTAGTCGCCGTTTCCCGAGGCGCCGAGGTCGGCGAGGCGCGTGCGGACGAAGCAGCGCACCTCGTTGCGGTAGATATTGAAGAGGTGCCCGCTGAAGTAGAACCCGAGCGCCGCCTTCTCGTTCTGCAAACGCTCTTTTTCGCTCCAGCGCGGCGCGTCGACCATTGCCACCCGCTGCGCGCCCTCCGCGAGCTCCCCGAACAGGCTCACCTGGTGCGCGGCGCGGCTCGCCTGCTCCGCGCTCTCCAGCGCCACCCCGACGCTGGTGAGCAGGCTCGCGCGGTGGTCGTTCAGGGAATCAAAGGCGCCGGCGCGTACCAGCGACTCCACCACGCGGCGGTTGACCAGGCGCTTGTCCACGCGATGGCAGAAATCGAACAGGTCCGTGAACGGACCCTGCTTGCGTGCCTCGACGATGGAGGCGATCGCCGCCTCGCCCGTGCCCTTGATCGCGCCCAGCCCGTAGCGGATCACCCCTCTATTTCCCCCCCTTACCGAGGGGGGGGCGTCAGAGGGGGGGGTGTCGGCCCTCTCCAAGGGGGGAGATTGAGTGGGGGGTACCGGCTCGAAGCGGTAATTCGACCGGTTGACGTCGGGGACCAGCAGCTCGATGCCGTGGGCGCGCGCGTCCTCGGCGAATAATTCCACCTTGTCGGTGTCATCCATCACCGCCGACATGTTGGCGGCGATGAAAGCCGCGGCATGGTGGGCCTTCATATAGGCGGTCTGATACGCGACCAGCGCGTAAGCGGCCGCATGTGAGCGATTGAAACCGTACCCCGCGAACTTCTCCATCAGGTCGAATAGCTCGTTCGCGCGCCGGTCGCTGATGCCGTTCTTCGCCGCACCGCTGACAAAGCTGCTGCGGTGCTGGGCCATCTCCTCGGGCAGTTTCTTGCCCATCGCGCGCCGCAGCAAGTCGGCGCTGCCCAGCGTGTAGCCGCCGATGATCTGCGCGATCTGCATCACCTGCTCCTGATACACCATGATGCCGTAGGTGGGTTTCAGTATCGGCTCCACCCGCGGGTCCGGGTAATCGACGCGGCCCCCGTGCTTGCGGCGCACGAACTCCGGGATCAGCTCCATCGGCCCCGGCCGGTAGAGCGCGACCAGCGCGACGATGTCCTCGAACCGGTCCGGCCTGGCGCGCACGAGCAGGTCGCGCATGCCGCGCGATTCAAACTGGAACACGCCGGTCGTATCGGCGGCCGCAAATAACCGGTAGGTCGCCGCGTCATCCAGCGGCAACGCGCTCAAGTCGTAGGGTGGGAGAGTCTTGTCACCCGCACTTTCCCTCATCCCTCCGCCCTCGTCCCGGCCCGCCGCGCTGCATCGCGTCGGGCGTTCGCCGGCTTGGACGTGCGCAGGCACGTCCTTCGAAACCCCGGACTCACCCCTCATCCCTCGGATGTACTTCAGCGTCCAGTCGAGGATCGTGAGCGTGGTGAGCCCGAGAAAGTCGAACTTGACCAGCCCCACCGCCTCGACGTCCTTCATGTCGAACTGGGAGACCACGCTGTCCGAGCCGTCCGCCGCGTAGAGCGGGCAGAAATCGGTGAGCTTGCCGGGCGCGATCAACACGCCGCCCGCGTGCATGCCGACGTTGCGCGTGAGGCCCTCCAGCTGCTCGGCGAGCGCCAGCAGCTCCCGCACCTCCTCCTCCTTCTGCTCGCGCTCCTTCAGCTGCGGCTCGATTTCGCGGGCGTCGGCCAGCGTGAGATGGCGGCCGGGCTGGAACGGGATCAGCTTCGCGAGCTGGTCGCAGAAGGTGTAGGAGAGGTCGAGCACCCTGCCCACGTCGCGCACCACCGCCCGCGCGGCCATGGTGCCGAAGGTGACGATCTGCGAGACGCTGTCGGCCCCGTAACGGCTCTTCACGTACTCGATCACCCGGTCGCGCCCGTCCTGGCAGAAATCGATGTCGAAGTCGGGCATCGAGACGCGCTCCGGATTGAGGAAGCGCTCGAACAGCAGGTCGTAGCGCAAGGGATCGAGATCGGTGATGCCGAGCGAATAGGCGACGAGCGATCCGGCCCCCGAGCCGCGCCCCGGCCCCACCGGCACGCCGTTCTTCTTCGCCCAATTGATGAAATCAGCGACGATCAGGAAATAGCCGGAGAAGCCCATCTGCTGGATGGTGCGAATCTCGAAATCGAGCCGTTCGCGGTAGCGCGGCGCGTGCCGGGCGTTCGCCGCCGCGTCCGGATAAAGCTGCGTCAACCGGTCCGCCAGCCCGTCCGCCGCGCGGCTGCGCAGGTAACCGTCGAGACCGACGTTCCCCGGGGTCTGGAACTGCGGCAGCCGGTTCTTGCCGAGCTCGATCGCCAGGCTGCAGCGCCGCGCGATCTCCACGCTGTTGGCGAGCGCCTGCGGCACGTCGCGGAACGCCTGCGCCATTTCCGCCTGCGACCTGAAGTACTGTTCCTGGGTGTAGAGACGCGGCCGGCGCCGGTCGGACAGCGTATAGCCCTGCGCGATGCACACCCGCGCCTCGTGCGCGCGGAAATCGTTGCGCTTCACGAACTGCACCGGGTGGGTCGCCACGACCGGCAGCTTCAGGGCCGAGGCGAGCACGAGCGCGCGCTGCACGTAATTCTCGACCGGGATGCTCGCCGCACCCACCACGGTGGCGCCCTTGCCCAGCCGCTGCAGCTCGACGTAGAAGCGGCCCGGGAAGAGCTCGTGCCATTCACGGGCGAGCCGCTGCGCCTGCTTCGGGTTGTCCACCACCAGCGCCTGACCGATGTCGCCATGATGCGCGCCGGACAGCGCGATCAGGCCCTCGCTTCCCGTTTCCCCGAACCAGCCCTTCTTCAGCTCGGCGCGGCCGCGGTACTGGTTTCCCCGGTAGGCGCGCGTCAACAGCTCCGACAGCCGCAGGTAGCCGGCCCGCGACTGGCAAAGCAGCAGCATGCGGTAGGGCTTGTCGCGGTCGGATTCGTTCTCGAGCCAGACGTCGCAGCCGATGACGGGCTTGACGCCCGCCGCTCGCGCCGCCTGGTAGAACTTGACCATTCCAAAGACATTGGCGAGGTCGGTCAGCGCCAGCGCCGGCATGCCGTCAGCCGCCGCCGCCTCGACCGCCTCATCGAGGCGGACGATGCCATCCACGATCGAGTACTCGCTGTGCAATCGCAGATGAACGAACGATGGCGCAGGCATATGCCGTATTTTACGGCGCCCGGCCCGCGCCTGAGAAGCGTGATAAGTGACTCTTAGAGCGCGCAACAAAACTAACTCCCCTCCTTTTCAAGGGTGAGCCGGGGTTTCGAGGACCCTGTGTCCGAGCCGGCGAACGCCCAACTCGATGCAGCGAGTTGGGACGGGCGGGGTGGATGCGAAGCAGACGGGGTGGTTACGTGTTCGAAAATGCCTCCCACCACCCCCGCCGCTTTGCTGTGCGACCCCTCCTCGGACAGGAGGGGAGCGAGTTCAAACCTGACTCTGCCGTTAATTTTGTTACGCACTCCTAGTAGACGCGCGTGACGCGCCAGCCGCGCTGTTCGAGCAGCGACAGCACGCCGCCGCTGCCGTACAGGTGCAGCGCCCCCACGGCGATGAAAGCACTTCCTTCCCTCAACCGCGGCTCCGCGCGCTCGGCCATACGGACGTTGCGCTCGTGGAGCAAGCGGCGGGTGAAGACTTCGTTCAACCGCCGCTCCTCTTCTCCTGCGCCGGCGCTCTCCTGGCTGACGCGCCAGAGGCCGGCAAGGTCGCGCGCGAGGTAGGCATCTACCACGCGCCCGATCCGTCGTGGCAGGCTCTCGTACTCATCCACTGCCTGCCTGAGCAGCGCCACCTGGTCCTCCTGCGACAACCCCTCGAGGACGGCAATCTGCTCGTCCATGCTCTCCAGCTCGTGGACCGGCTTGCCCTGCTTCGCCGCGCGGCGCTCCAGCACGAGGTCGAGCACGTTCGCAGGGTCCTGCGGCGGGACGCTCAGCAAAACCGCGACCGCCCACGGCCTGAACAGCCGCAGCATCGGTTCGGTCAGCCCGAGGCCCGCGGTCAGCTTGGCCGCACGATTGAAAAGCTCGACGCCCGCTACCCCCGGAAGATCGCGGCCGTCGTTGAATACCATGCGGCCGGCGAGCGCGAGTATGTCGGCGGAATCGATCCCCGCCTCGAGCGTGAGGCTACGCGCCTGATCGAGCGCCCGCGCCACCGCGGGCGGCAGGCTGGTCACCCGCGGGTCGGCGAGATGCACGGTCCCGAAGACGTGACTTGCCGGCGAACTGGCTCCTTCGACGCGCCACAGCAGCCCGTGCTCGTACCGCTCCGCCGCAAGGGACTGCAGTGCAACGCCCGAGAGCGCGGCGAACAAGGCGAACACCGCCACGGCGCGCGGCGGGCGAGCGAGCATGGCGAAAGCCGCCTTGGCAAGGTTGTGCGTATACAAATGGTTGGTCGAGGCAGGATCGGGCGTGGTGCCCGAATCATAGCAAACGGGGTTTGACGTTTCGCGTCTCCCGCTTCCCGCTTTCTGCGTCACCATTTACCATTCGCGATTCTCCGTTGATTGGGCGACGTATCGATGAAACCGAGTCATTCGCATTTCCATGATATCCGCGGCCTGCGATATCACATCCGTACATGGGGGCCTCCCGATGGGCCGCGGATATTCCTGCTGCACGGCTGGATGGACGTTTCCGCGTCGTTCCAGTTCCTGGTGGACGGTTTCGCGCGCGAGTGGTGCGCCATCGCCCCCGACTGGCGCGGCTTCGGCCTCACCGAGTGGTCGCGCGAGGGCTACTGGTTCCCCGACTACTATGCCGACCTGGAGGCGCTCCTCGACCGCTACCAGCCGGATGAACCGGTGCGCCTCGTCGGCCACAGCATGGGCGGCGTCATCGGCTCCATCTATGCCGGCATCCGCCCGGACCGCGTATCGCGCCTGGTATCGCTCGAAGGCCTGGGGCTGGCGCGGCATCCGCCTGACCAGGCGCCCCTACGCTACATGCATTGGCTGGGCCAGTTGAAGGACGCACCGGGCTTCAAGCCGTACCGCTCCTTCGAGGAGGTTGCCACCCGGCTCCGGAGAAAAAACCCCAGGCTGTCGGAGGAACGGGCGGCGTTCCTGGCGCGGCACTGGGCGAAGCGGCTCGACAATGGAGAAGTCGTGCTAGCGAGCGATCCGCGGCACAAGCTCGTCAATCCGTACCTGTTCCGGATCGAGGAGGCGATCGCGTGCTGGCGGCGGATCAGCGCCCCCGTGCTGTTGGTATCAGGAAAGCAATCGGAAATTCCCTCCCGCATGAAGGACACGCCGGAGCAGCTGGCCGAGCGCAAGGGCGCCTTCCGCACGCGCCGCGAGGTCGAGCTCGATGACGCCGGCCACATGATGCATCACGACCAGCCGCAGCGGCTGGCGCGCGTCATCGAGGAATTTTTTGACGGAGAGTCTGCCCCGTCAAAAAATTAACTGACGAATTTAATGTCGCGCTGGCTGATTGCCGGCTCGAACTGCGTGAATCGTGATTCGTGAGTCGTGATTCAGCTCCCACCACCCCGCCTGCTCCGCAGGCACCCCTCCTCGGGCAGGAGGGGAGTTACTCGGGTCATCCTTCCGCCTTCATCCTTCATCCTTGCTTTTTTGTGGCGGGACGTAGCGCGGCCGGGTCAGCGCCTCGGGCCGCAGGATGTCGTCCAGCTGCTCCCGGCTGAGCAGTCCCTTCTCCAGCACCAGCGCGTAGATGCTCCGGCCTGTCGCGTGCGCTTCCTGCGCCACCTGCGTCGCGTTGGCGTAGCCGATGTACGGATTGAGGGCGGTCACGATGCCGATCGAATTCTCCACCGTGTGGCGCAGGTGCTCGCGATTGGCGCTGATGCCGGTGACGCAGCGGGCGCGCAGGGTGTCGCAGCCGTTCCGGAGATGCATGATGCTCTTGAACAGGCTGTGAGCGATGACGGGCTCGAAGGCGTTCAGCTGCAGCTGGCCCGCTTCGGCGGCGAATGACACCGTCACGTCGTTGCCGATCACCTCGAACGCGATCTGGTTGACCACTTCGGGGATCACCGGATTCACCTTGCCCGGCATGATCGAGGAGCCCGCCTGCATCGCCGGCAGGTTGATCTCGTTCAGGCCCGCGCGCGGGCCGGAGGACAGCAATCGCAGGTCATTGCAGGTCTTGGACAGCTTGACCGCGACGCGCTTCAACACGCCGGAGAGCTGGACGAAGGCGCCGGCGTCCTGGGTCGCCTCCACTAGGTTGGCCGCGGTCACGAGGGCGATCCCGGTGATGTCGGCGAGCTTGCGGCACGCCAGCGGCGCATAGTCCGGGTGCGCGGTGATGCCGGTGCCGATCGCGGTGGCGCCGAGGTTGATCTCGTGGATGAGCAGCGCCGCCTCCTTGAGGCGCTGCTCGTCCTCTTCCAGCATCACGGCGTAAGTGGAGAACTCCTGGCCGAGCGTCATCGGCACCGCTTCCTGGAGCTGGGTGCGGCCCATCTTGAGCACGTCGCTGAACTCGGCCGCCTTGGCGGCAAAAGCGCCGCGCAATTCCGCCATCGCCGCCGTCAGCCGCTGAATCCCGAAGTGCAGCGCGACCTTCACGGCCGTGGGGTAGACATCGTTCGTGCTCTGGCTCATGTTGACGTGGTCGAGCGGGTGCAGGAAAGCGTAGTCGCCCCGCTCGTGGCCCATCAGCTCGAGCGCGCGGTTGGCGATCACCTCGTTTGCGTTCATGTTGGTCGAGGTGCCGGCGCCGCCCTGTATCACGTCCACGACGAATTCCTCGAGCAGATTGCCGTCGCGGATTTCCTGGCACGCCTTCACGATGGCTTGCGTTTTATCGTCGTCCAGCAGGCCGAGCTCGTTGTTCGCAAGCGCCGCCGCCTGCTTCACGCAGGCGAGCGCGCTCAACAGCTCGGGATAGATGGAGATGGCGGTGCCGGTGATCGGGAAGTTTTCGAGCGCACGCAGGGTGTGCACCCCGTAATAAGCGTGAGCCGGGACCGCCCGGTCGCCGAGCAGGTCGTGTTCGTAACGCACCGCATCGCTGGACATGGTGTCTTCTCCGGTGAACCGATCGGGGGCCGTAACCGTTATGATAAGTGGTTTAGTTGACCGTTCCGGGTGTCCGGGCGCCTGCCGCACCCCGCGCCGTCTCGCCTGCGCTCTGGACAAGGCACAGCCGATGGGCTAGATTGAACCGCCGCTACGGGTGCAGTACGCTTCGCAAACTAAGCAGTTAAGTCCTAGGGGGCCCACCATGACACGATTCGCCACTCTGTGCGCCGCGCTGCTCGCCGCGGCCGCCGTCGCCGGCGCCGCGAATGCCCAGCAGCTCACCGGCACGCTCAAGAAGATCAAGGACACCGGTACCATCACCATCGGGCATCGGGACGTGTCGATCCCGTTCTCCTACTACGACGACAAGCAGCAGGTGGTGGGCTACGCCATCGACATATGCAAGGGGATCGTCGACGCGATAAAGGCCAACCTCAAGCTGGCGAAGATCGACGTCAAGTACAACCCCGTGACCTCCGCCACCCGCATCCCGCTGATGGCGAACGGAACGATCGACCTCGAGTGCGGCTCGACCACCAACAACCTCGAGCGCCAGAAGCAGGTCGCGTTCACCATCACGCACTTCGTGACCGCCAACCGCTACGTCGCGAAGAAGAAGTCGAACATCAAGACGCTCAACGATCTCAAGGGCAAGACAATCGTCTCGACCTCCGGCACCACCAACATCAAGTGGGCGACCGAAGAGAATGCCAAGCGCAATTTGGGCATGAACATCATCGCGACCAAGGACCACGCGGAGGCGTTCCTAACGGTGGATACGGGAAGGGCCGTCGCCTTCTTCATGGACGACATCCTGCTCTACAGCCTGGTCGCCTCTTCCAGGAATCCCGGTGACTGGGCGATTGGCGCCGAAGCCTACACGGTCGAGCCCTACGGCATCATGCTGCGCAGGGACGACCCGGATTTCAAGAAGGTCGTGGACAACGCGGTGCGCAATCTATACAAGACCGGGCGCATCAACGCCATCTACGAGAAGTGGTTCCTGAAGCCGGTGCCGCCCAAGGGCGTCAACCTCAAGGTGCCGATGAGCGGCCAGTTCAAGAAGGTCGTCGCGAACCCGACCGACTCGGGCGATCCGAAAGACTACCAGTAGTTAAAACGGACGCTACGCGCCGTTTTAACTGCGCGCGATGCAGCGGACGGTTCCCGCCGCTGATCGCGCGCGTTTCATTTAGCGCGGCGAAAGGGAAGCAGGTCCGGTGAAGTACAACTGGAACTGGCAGATTTTCTGGGACCAGGCGCCGGACGGCACCGGCATCTACCTGTGGTGGCTCGTCTCCGGCCTGGGATGGACGTTGGCGACCGCCCTGCTCGCGTGGGCCATCGCGCTGGCGCTCGGATCGGTGGTGGGAACGCTGCGCACGACGCCGCTCTCCTGGGTGGTGCGCCTCGGTAACGCCTACGTCGAGCTGTTCCGCAACGTCCCGCTGCTGGTCCAGATGTTCCTGTGGTACTTCGTGCTGCCCGAGCTGCTGCCGAAGGCGCTGGGCGACGCCATGAAGCAGATGACGCCGCCCTGGGCGTCGTTCTGGCCCGCGGTGCTGTGCCTGGGATTCTACACGTCAGCCCGCATCGCCGAGCAGGTGCGCGCCGGCATCCAGTCGCTGCCGCGGGGCCAGGGCATGGCCGGGACCGCGCTCGGGCTCACGCTGCCCCAGACCTACCGGCACGTTCTGCTGCCGCAGGCCTTCCGCATCATCCTGCCGCCGCTCACCTCCGAGTTCATGAACGTCATCAAGAACTCGGCGGTGGCGCTCACCATCGGGCTGGTCGAGCTCACCGCCCGCGCCCGCTCGATGCAGGAATTCACCTTCCAGGTGTTCGAAGCCTTCACTGCCGCGACCCTCATCTATATTCTCGTCACGCTGATCGTGGTGTTCGGCATGCGCTGGGTCGAGAAGCGCGTGCAGGTGCCCGGCCTCATCAGCGCGGGCGGCGCCCCGCTTGCAGGGCATTGATGAAGCGTGACGTGATGATGCGTGACATGGCACGGCGTGACGCGGTGAATCGTGGTTTGCGTCGTTCACACCGTGGTCGAATCACGAATCACGAATCACGAATCACGGGTTTTTGAGATGTTCGCAGGCTTCGACTTCGACGTCATCGAGCGCTCCCTCCCCTTTCTTTTCAGGGAAGGAATGACGTTCACGCTCACGCTCACCGCCATGGCCATGGCCGGCGGCATCGTATTCGGCACGCTACTTGCGATGATGCGGCTCTCCAGCTATGCGATCCTCAACATGCCGGCCGCGATCTACGTCAACCTGATGCGCTCGGTGCCGCTGGTGCTGGTCATCTTCTGGTTCTACTTCCTCGTGCCGTGGATGGGCGGCTGGATCATCGGGGCAAAGCAGCCGATCCAGGTCGGGGCCTTCTGGTCCTCGGTCATCACGTTCACCATGTTCGAGGCCGCCTACTACGCCGAGATCATGCGCGCCGGGATCCAGAGCGTGGCGCGCGGACAGGTCTCGGCCGGTCAAGCGCTCGGTCTCAATTACTGGCAGACCATGGGTTATGTCGTGCTGCCGCAGGCATTCCGCAACATGCTGCCGGTGCTGCTGACGCAGACCATCATCCTGTTCCAGGACACGTCGCTGGTCTACGTGCTGTCCATCATCGATTTCCTGGGCGCTGCCGCCCGGATCGCGCAGCGCGACGGGCGGCTGGTCGAGATGTACCTGTTCGTGGCGGTCGTCTATTTCATCATCTCGTTCACGCTATCCTGGCTGGTGAAGCGCTTGCAACTGCGCATCGCGATAGTCAAATAATGCCGCCGATGAGCGCGGATAACATCAAAGACTGAACCGCCAAGAACGCCAAGAAAAGCAAGATCAATAATGTAACCACAGATGAACACAGATGAACACAGATTATTCAAGTTCAAGCAGGCCGTTTGAGAGAATTGTCATCCGTGTTTATCTGTGGCTAATTGTTTTGTCGCTTTTTGTCGGCGTTGATCGGCGTTTATCTGCGGTTAATTGACTTGCGCTCTTAGGAACAAAGCCATGCCGATGATCGAATTCAAGAACGTCAGCAAATGGTACGGCGCCTTCCAGGTGCTCAAGGATTGCACCACCAAGGTCGAGAAAGGCGAAGTGGTCGTGGTGTGCGGGCCCTCCGGCTCCGGCAAATCCACGCTCATCAAATGCGTGAACGCGCTCGAGCCCTTCCAACAGGGCGAGATCATCGTCAATGGAGAGTCCGTCGGCGCGAAGGAAACCAACCTGCCGAGACTGCGCTCGAAGATCGGCATGGTGTTCCAGCACTTCGAGCTGTTTCCGCACATGTCGGTGATCGACAACCTCAACCTCGCGCAGGTGAGGGTGCTCGGGCGGGGCACGGAGGATGCAATGGCCAAATCCATGGCGCTGCTGACGCGCGTCGGGATAGAAACTCACGCGCACAAGTTCCCGGGCGAGCTCTCGGGAGGCCAGCAGCAGCGCGTCGCGATTGCGCGCGGGCTCGCGATGGACCCGATCGCCATGCTCTTCGACGAGCCGACTTCGGCGCTCGATCCCGAAATGATCAACGAGGTGCTCGACGTCATGGTCGAGCTCGCGCTGGAAGGCATGACCATGATGTGCGTGACCCACGAGATGGGCTTCGCGCGCAAGGTCGCGCACCGCGTGATCTTCATGGACGAGGGGCGCATCGCCGAGGACGCGAAGAAGGAGGATTTCTTCGGCAAGCCCCGTTCCGAACGCGCCCAGCAATTCTTATCGAAAATTTTGCACCACTGAGGTATGAATGAATCGTTCGGATCGGGGCAAGCCCCGTTCCGAGCGTGCGCAGCAGTTTTTGTCAAAAATCTTGCACCACTAATCGAACCGCTAAGACACGCACACAACATCAATCGAACCGCCAAGACGCCAAGAGAAACAAGACAAGAATGAATTCGCGAAACAAGACCTCAAAGCACTAACGTCAAGAAAGAAACGGCCGGGCACCTGCCAGGCCATATTCTTATTGGTTCTCTTGGCGTCTTGGCGGTTCAAATATTATTCTTGATCTTGGCGGTTGATTCAGACACCGCAGACTCGGTCCATCAGTCGCCGCAGGAAAGCCTCGCACCGCGCAATCTGATCGAGTGAGACGTATTCGTTCGGCTTGTGCGCCTGTGCGATCGAGCCCGGGCCGCACACCACCGTCGGGATGCCGGCGCGCTGGAACTGCGAGCCTTCGGTGCCGAACGAGACCTTGCCGATCTCGCCGCTGCCGGCCAGCTCCTGGGCGAGCGCCACCACCTCGGCTTCCGGCCCGGTATCGAGCACCGGGATCTCCGACAGCGGCTCGATGGTGAAGCCCGCCGCCGGGTGCACCGCGCGCATCTCCGGCTCCAGCTTCTCGCGCACGTAGTCCGTGAACTCTCGCAGCAGTGCCTCCGGGTCGTCACCCGGCAGATGGCGGAACTCGAAATCGAACGCGCATTCGTGCGGAATCACGTTCAACGCCGTGCCGCCGCGGATGACGCCGGTATGCACCGTGGTGTGCGCGATGTCGAATCCGCGGTCGTACGGTCCCTGGTCGCGATGGCGCCGTGCTAATCCCTTGAGGAACGCGATGGCCTCCGCCGCGTATTCCACCGCGTTGACGCCGTGCGGCGCGTAGGCCGAGTGGCCGGCCAGCCCATGCGCCGTGCAGCGGTGACCCCTCTTGCCCTTGTGGGCGATCACCGGGTGCATCTCGGTCGGCTCGCCGACGATGCATGCGCGCGGCCGTATCCCCGCGCGCATCAGATCGGTGATCAGTCTCCCCACGCCTAGACAGCCGACTTCCTCGTCGTAGGAGAAAGCGAGATGGAGAGGCGTCGTCACGCCCCGCTCCATGAATTCCGGAACCAGCGCCAGCACGCAGGCGATGAAGCCCTTCATGTCGCACGAGCCGCGGCCGTAGAGCTTGCCGTCCTTCTCGACCATGTCGAATGGATCGGTGTCCCAGGCCTGTCCCTCCGTCGGCACGACATCGGTGTGGCCGGAGAGCACGATGCCCGGCTCGCCGCGCGGACCCAGTGTCGCGAACAGGTTGGCCTTGCGTTTCCCGTCGTCGTAGGTCAGGCGGATATCGGCGTCGATCGGCTTCAGATAGTCACGCACGTAATGAATCAGGTCGAGGTTCGAGTCGCGGCTCACCGTGGGAAACGCGATGAGCCGGCGTAGCATCTCCACGCTCGCCCGAATGGTCGCCACGGATGTCATGAGCGCTACTCAAGAAAACCGAAACACAATATTAACCACAGATAAACACAGATGAACACGGATGAAATCCCCCATTCATTACGGCGCGAGGTTGAGTATCTGTGTGTATCTGTGTGTATCTGTGGTTCATAGGGGTCATGAAACAGCTTCAAGCGCACGGGAGAATCGAGCATAGGTAGCGCTCGCGGCGGTGTCAAACCTGCCGCAATCTAAGGTAGACTCGCCGCTGATGAGGCGTGATCAAGTAGCACTGTGTCATTCCCGCGAAGGCGGGAATCTAGAATACTCGCATCGTTACTGGGTCCCCGCCTCCGCGAGGACGACTTGACAGATGTCCCCCCGTGAAGGAGGGAAGACCATGAAATTTCGGCTCGCAATTCTGTTTATCTTCTCGCTCGCGGCGCCCACCGTCGGAGCAGCTGATCTCAGCATCGCGCTCGGCGGGGACGTGACCTCCATCGACCCGCACTTCCACAATCTCACACCCAACAACAACATCGGCGCGCACGTATTCGACACGCTGGTGATGAAGGAGCCGGGCGGCCGGATCAAGCCCGGCCTCGCCGAGTCGTGGCGCGCGGTGGACGACACCACGTGGGAGTTCACGCTGCGCAAGGGCGTCACGTTCCACGATGGCTCGAACTTCACCGCCGCCGACGTGATCTTCTCGCTCGACCGCATCCCGAATGTGCCGAACAGCCCCTCCCCGTTCACTACCTACACCAAGCAGGTTACCGAGAAGATCGTGGTAGACCCGTGGACGCTGCGGCTGAAGAGCGCGGCGCCCTACCCGCAGATGCCGAACGACATGAGCACGGTACTGATCGTCTCCTCGAAGTCGGCCGCCCACGCGACCACCGACGACTTCAATACCGGGAAAGCGGCAGTCGGCACCGGCCCCTTCAAGTTCGTGCGCTGGCAGAAGGGCGACCGCAGCGAGCTCGCACGCAACGATGCCTACTGGGGGCCGAAAGCGCCGTGGGACCGGGTGACGTTCCGCATCATCACCTCCGACCCGACGCGCGTAGCCTCCCTCCTCGCCGGCGAAGTGCGCGCGATCGAAAACGTACCCACGACCGATCTCGCGAAGCTCGCCGGCAACAAGGACCTCGCCATCTACCGCACCGTGTCGGTGCGCCTCATGTACCTCCATCTCGACACCGCGCGCGACAGGACGCCGTTCGCGACTGACAAGGCGGGCAAGCCGCTCGATAAAAATCCGCTCCGGGACCTGCGTGTGCGGCGCGCGATGTCGAAGGCGATCAACCGCCCGGCGCTGGTCGAGCGCGTCATGGAGGGCGCCGGCGTGGTTACCGGGCAGCTCATGCCGGAAGGCTTTTTTGGATTTACGCCGGCCTTGAAGCCCGAGCCGTACGACCCGGAGGGCGCGAGGAAGCTCCTTGCCGAAGCGGGTTATCCCGACGGCTTCGGGCTCACGTTGCACGCGCCGAACAACCGCTACGTCAACGACGAACAGATCGCGCAGGCGATCGCGCAGTTGCTGGCCCGAGTCGGCATCCAGACCCGGGTGGACGCGATGCCGTCCTCGGTGTACTTCTCGCGCGGCTCAAAGCTCGAGTTCAGTTTCATGCTGGTCGGCTGGGGCGCGGAGACCATGGAAGCGTCCTCCCCGCTCAAGGCGCTTCTCGCCACCTTCAACGCGGCGAAGGTCATGGGGGCGGCCAATCGCGGCCGCTATTCCAATCCCAAGCTCGATGCGGTGCTGGACCAGGCGCTCGCAACGGTGGACGACTCGAAGCGCGAGCGGCTGCTGCAACGGGCCACCGAGATCGGCGTTGGGGATCTTGGCGTTATCCCGCTCTACCATCAGCACAACCTGTGGGCGGCGCGCCGGGGCATCGTTTACGAAGCGCGCGCGGACGAGCGCACCTTCGCGCACGAGTTCCGGCCCCAGCCGTAACGGCGTGAATCGTGATTCGTGAGTCGTGATTCGACCCATCCATCCTTACTGGCAACCGCGCATTGAACGGCGATGATTATTTCGTCCGTTCGAACGCGCGGAGTTAAACCGGCGCCATGCGTCCGGATTTAACGCTACTTGGCGTCTTGGCGGTTCAGTTGTTTCTGGATGCCGTCTCATCGGCGGCGGAGTTGCGGATCGGGCTCTCCGCGGACGTGACGACGATGGACCCGCACTTCGTCGCGGCGCAACCCAATCTCACCGCGCAATTGCATGTATTCGATTCGCTGGTCCGGACCGACGAGCGCAGCCGCCCCGTCCCCGGGATTGCGACGTGGCGCACGCCCGATTCCCTTACCTGGGAATTCACGCTGCGCAAGGGCGTCAAGTTTCACGACGGGACCGAGCTGACCACCGAGGACGTCGTGTTCTCGCTCGAGCGCCCGTTCACCATCACCGGCAGCCCCGGCGGCTTCCAGACCTACGTGCGGCCGATTGCCGCGAAGGAGATCGTGGACCGCTACACCGTGCGGCTCAAGACCGCGGCGCCCTACGGCGCGCTGCTGCAGGACTTGGCGGAAGTGATGATCGTGTCGAAGAAAGCGGCGGCGCAGGCGTCGGGCGAGGACTTCGACCGCGGCAAGGCGGCAGTCGGCACCGGACCCTACAAGCTCACGCGTTTCGCGCGCGGCAGCCGCATCGAGCTTGCGCGGCACGACGAATACTGGGGCGGGCGCCTGCCGTGGGACAGGCTGACGCTCCTGATTTTGCCGAGCGACCCGGTGCGCACCGCCGCGCTTCTGTCCGGCCAAGTGGACGCCATCGAGCACGTGCCCAGCGCGGACATCGCAAGACTGCGCAAGAACGCAGCATTCCGGCTGGAGCAGACGGTATCGTGGCGCACCATCTTCCTGCACCTGGATCAGAGCCGCGACCGGCCGCCGGGCGTCCTGTCGAAGGCGGGCAAACCGCTCGAGAAGAACCCGTTCAAGGACCTCCGGGTGCGACGCGCGATGTCGAAGGCGATCAACCGCCAGGCGATCGCCGAGCGCGTAATGGAGGGGCTCGCCATGCCCGCCGGCAACGTGCTCTCGCCCAGCGTCATCGGCCACGACCCGGCGGTGAAGCCCGAGCCGCACGATCCGGAGGGCGCCAAAAAGCTGCTGGCGGAAGCGGGCTACCCCAACGGTTTCGCCGTCACGCTCGCCACGCCCAACAATCGCTACATCAACGACGAGCAGGTCGCGCAGACGGTGGCGCAGATGCTCGCGCGCGCCGGGATCGCGGCCAGGGTCGAGGCGATGCCGCTCTCCGTCTATCTCGGAAGGGCGCGCAGCCGCGAATTCGGCGTGGCGCTGCTCGGCTGGGGTTCGCGCGCTGCCGATCTCGCGCTGCGCTCGCTCGCAGCGACTGCAAATCCCGACAAGGGGTACGGCACCTGGAACTGGGGAGGCTACTCCAATCCCAAGCTGGACGAGCTGATCGCGCAATCGCTCGGCGCGGTGGATCCCGCCAGGCGCGAGGCGCTCGCCCGCAGCGCCAGTGCCCTCGCCGCGCGCGAAATCCCGTTCATCCCCTTGCACTACCAGGTGGTCACCTGGGCCATGAAAAACAATCTCTCCTATTCAGCGCGCACGGACGAATACACCTTTGCGCATCACTTCAAGCCACGGTGAGACGTGAAATCGGGAGATCGTGAAATGGAAAATCCGGGAGGCAGTAAGGGGGACTTTCGCGCTCCCGCCCTCACGCCCTGACGCCCTGACGCCCTCACGAGGAGCTTCTGCCTTTTCCGTTATCCTTAGCCGATGCTCCGCTTTGCCTTCCACCGGCTTCTCCAGAGCGCGCTGGTGCTGTTCGTGATGTCGGCACTCGTGTTCGTGGGCGTCTACGCCATCGGCAACCCCGTCGACATCCTGATCAACCCGCAGGCCGACCAGGCCGAGATCGCGGCGGCCACCCGGGCGCTCGGTCTCGACCAGCCGCTGTGGCGGCAGTACTGGAACTTCATCATTGGCGCGTTTGCCGGCGACCTCGGCAAGTCATTCTCCGCCAACATCCCGGCGGTGCAGCTGATCCTCGAGCGCATGCCGGCGACGATCGAGCTGGCGCTGGCCGCGATGGTGATGGCGATCGTGCTCGGCATCCCGCTCGGGCTGTGGGCAGGGCTCAAGCCCGACTCCGTCTCGGGTCGGGTCATCATGGCGGGCTCGATTCTCGGCTTTTCGCTCCCCACCTTCTGGGTCGGCCTGATGCTCATCATGGTGTTCTCGGTCTGGCTCGGGTGGCTGCCGCCTACCGGACGCGGCGAGACCGTGATGGTGCTCGGCGTGCCGGTGAGCTTTCTCACCCGGGACGGGATGCTGCATCTCTTCATGCCGGCGCTGAACCTCGCGCTCTTCAAGCTCTCGCTGCTGATCCGCCTGACGCGCGCCGGCACGCGCGAGGCGCTGGCGCAGGACTACGTGCGGTTCGCGCGCGCCAAGGGGCTTTCGATGGAGCGCGTAGTGCGGGTGCACGTGCTGAAGAACATCATGATCCCGATCGTGACCGTGACCGGGCTCGAGTTCGGCTCGGTGATTGCCTTTGCAATCGTCACCGAGACCATTTTCGCGTGGCCGGGCATGGGAAAACTGCTAATAGACTCAATAAATGTACTGGATAGGCCCGTCATTGTTGCCTACCTGTTGATCATTGTTTTTCTCTTCGTGTTGATCAACCTGATTGTTGATCTTGCTTATACCGCGCTCGATCCGCGCGTTCGTATCGCTGGACGCTCCGCGTGACGAATCGACAGGATTCGAATCCGCCAAAGACAAATAGACAGGATTTACATGATTAACAGGATTAGAACAAAGACAAAAAGGCTTGGCGGGCTTGTTTTTTTGAAATTGTTTATTGGGGTTTTTCTTAATCTTGTAAATCCTGTTAATCCTGTCCATTAGGGTTTATGCAAGCAGCGGAAGCGCCATTTCGCTTGTTCGCGGGAGACTACGCCCGCGATAGAGTCGCGGTTGTCGCTGCTGCCGTACTGTGTCTGATCCTGTCCGTTGCCATTTTCGCTCCGCTCGTTTCGCCGCAGGATCCCTACAACCTCGCGCAGCTCGATATCCTCGACTCGAAACTCGCGCCGGGAGCAAAAGCCGGGGCCGGGTTCACCTTCTGGCTTGGCAGCGACGACCAGGGCCGCGACATGGTCTCGGCGATCCTCTACGGGCTGCGGATCAGCCTCGGTGTGGGGGTGATGTCCACGGTCGTCGCCCTCGCGCTCGGCATGGCGATCGGATTGATCTCGGCCTATGCCGGCGGCTGGCTCGACACCCTCATCATGCGGCTGGTGGACCTCCAGCTTTCCTTTCCCTCGATCCTGATCGCGCTGGTGCTGCTCGCGGTGGTGGGACAGGGCGTGGACAAGATCGTCATCGCGCTGATCTTCGTGCAGTGGGCCTACTACGCGCGCACGGTGCGCGGCGCGGCGCTGGTCGAGAAGCGCAAGGAATACGTGGACGCCGCGCGGGTGATGGCGTTCAGCATGCGGCGCGTCCTCTTCCGGCACATCCTCCCCAACGTCCTGCCGCCGCTCATCGTGGTAGCCACGATGCAGGTCGCGCACGCGATCGCGCTCGAGGCGACGCTCTCCTTCCTCGGGCTCGGCATGCCGATCACCTCGCCCTCGCTGGGGCTGCTGATCTCGAACGGCTTCGCCCATCTCCTCTCGGGGCGCTATTGGATCAGCTTCTTCCCCGGAGTGGCTCTGCTCGTTACGATCGTGGCAATCAATCTGGTGGGGGACCGGCTGCGCGATGTGCTGAACCCGCGGCTGCAAAGTCACTATGGGGTATGAGAAGTGACGAGATACGGGTGACGGGGCGCGTCGAGGGGCAGAACAGGGGCCCCGAACTTGTTCGGGGATGTGACCCCCGGTGGCGCGCAGGGCGGCCGACATGACTACACCGAAATCTTGCGACGATGTTTCGGAGGCAGCAGGGTGACGAATAATGGTGACGATGTAATGCGGTGACGTACTCCCCTCCTTAGCGAGGAGGGGTGGCGCGAAGCGACGGGGTGGTGGCACGTTTCCCTCCTCCCTCCTCCCTCGGATAAGTGGGGTCAGTGCAACTATTCTCTCTTTCCACTCAACATACGAACTACTGAAGGTTTACACTAATCCTGTTTACACCGCATTGAATAGGAGAATCAAAATGACTCTATGTCCCATCGCCCTGGCAGTCGGATGCAAGAAATGTCTCGCCTTCTCGGTTTGTCCCGTGAAAGGCGTCATCGGCGATTACCGGAAAGAAGAAGACACGCAAACGAAGCCGCCAGCCGACCCGGCGAAACGCAACGGGAAGCATTAAGGAGTCACGATGCCCCTGGAACCGGTAAGAGGAAGCTGCCTGTGCGGGTCCGTCAGGTTCGAGATCAAGCCGCCCCTGTCGGTCTTTCGCTACTGTTACTGCTCGCGCTGCAGGAAGGCCTCCGGCAGCGCGCATGCCGCCAACATCTTCGTGCCGCAAGGGCAGTTCTTGTGGTCGGCGGGCGAGGACAGGGTCAACCACTACAAGCTTCCCGGCGCGAAAACCTTTGCAGTCTCCTTCTGCACCCGCTGCGGGTCCCGGGTACCGCACAATATCCGCGAGAGGGATGAATATCTGATACCCGCGGGATTGCTGGACGACGACCCGGTGACGCGCCCCCAGAACAGCATTTTCTGGGGCTCCAGGGCATCCTGGTACGTCGAGCCTCAGGCAATGCCCAAGTTCGCAGAGCGTGCCTGAATTGTGGGATAGTTGCATTGACAGTGCTTATTGCTTCAATTGACACGTGCCGAAAATCACGTTCGCCCTGATTCTCGCAGGCTTGGTCGCGGCGGCCTACGCCAGCGCGGCGGACGAGCCCGCGAAAAAGCAGAAGGGCAGCAGCACGATCGAGCGCGCGGTCGAGAAGACTGGCGCCGCCCTCAGCAAGACGGCGGACAAGGTAGAGAAGAAGGTAAGGAAAGGCGTGGCCGCGACGGAGAAGGCCATCGATACCGCCGGCAAGAAGACCAGCCAGTGGCTCAAGGAGAAAACAAAAACCGAGTGACGCGCCCAGAAGCTGACAGTTGGCAGCCATCAGTTGGCAGTAACTGCAAACTGTCCACTGCAAGCTGCCCACTTTTCGTCACCCATCACTCATAACTTCAAACGGAGGAACCCATGAAACCTTCCACTCGTTGGACGATCGCTGTTCTGGTGGTGGTCGCGATCGGCATCATCTGGCTGCTCTGGCCCAAGCGCGATCAGCAGCCGGCACCTTCCAAGGATCCAATGGCGGCCCAGCCCACCGCGCCGAAGCCGGAGGCGACGCCTGCCCCGATCCCACCCAAGCCGGAGGAGCCAGTGACCGCCTCAGTGCTTTTCGACTTCGACCGGTCGGTGGTACGACCCGGGGAAGCCTCGAAACTCGACGAGCTGGCCGCCAAAGTCAAGGGCCGGACTTTCGATCGCCTCGACGCCGTCGGCCACGCCGACCGGATCGGCGCGAGTGCCTACAATATGGGGCTCTCCAAGCGGCGCGCCGAAGCCGTGCAGGCCTACCTGGTCGGCAAAGGCATGGACGCCGGGCGCATTCGCTCCGAAGCCAAGGGCGAGGACGAAGCCGCGACGGGCGAAGCATGCAAGAACATGGGCCCGGAAAACCGGAAGAACCAGAAGCTGGTCGAATGCCTGCAGCGCGACCGCCGCGTGGAGGTCAAGCTCGTAAGTAAATAGGGGCCATGCGCTTTGTCAGTGCCGTTCTCCCCAATGGCAGATGGCTCTGAAATTCTTCGAGAGGTGCGCAACGTCCAACAGGTGCCCGGCGAACCTCGGCGCAGATGCTTCTTTTCCCACAAGCAGGATCTGATGGTGTGGTTTGGTGAAGACGGCAAACCCGTGGCATTTCAACTGTGCTATGGGAAATACCGGGATGAACACGCCATTCGCTGGAAGGCTGGCCGGGGCTTCGTCCACCATCGCGTCGATGACGGCGAGATTACCGGCATGGTGAAGCAAGCCGCCATTTTGGTCGCCGATGGCGCGTTCGAAGCTGCGCAGGTGCTGAAGCGGTTCCTGGAACTTTCGGGCGAGGTGCCTCGCGACCTCGTGGATTTCGTATCCGCCAGGCTGCGCGAGCACCCGGAATACCGAAAAGACGTGTGACCGCCGGCTCGGGAAACAGCGGCATAGAGCTGTGTGGGGACCTCTGGGATCCGACCCCCGGTGACGCGGATCGCCGGATCACGACTCGCGAATCACGGGATTTCGGGTCCTACCTGTAGAAAACGTGCTTGCCGATCCGGGCGACCGGCTGCTTGTCCTTCGCCCAGTCGGGTTTGATGTGGGTCGCGTGATAGAACAACGCACCCTCCAGGGCGCGCACCTCTCGCCCATGGTAGACCGCTTCGGCCACTTTCCAGGCCCGCTGCCATTCCGTGGCCGTCGGTATCGGCAGTGCATCCAGCTCGGTCCACGAAAACGCGCCCACGTAGCGCTTGCGAAGCGGATCCCAGTTCTTCTGATAGACGACGCCGCAGACCGAATCGGAAAAACGGCCGGAGGCCTTGCGGTTCATCGTGACGTGTGCCACGGCAAATTGACCGGCCATGGGTTCGCCGCGCGCCTCGAAATGCACATTCCGGGCAAGGCAGGTCAGATTCCGCCTCTCTTCTTCGCGCGCGAGATTCCGCCTGTCGTCTTTATGCGCGAAGACCGCCTGCAGCGCGAAACCGAATGCTGCGATGATCAGGCCGATGGCCAACGCAAACACCCACGGTTCCTTGTCCGCCGCGTACCAGTGGAGCCGGACTCTATTCCAGCGGCGCGCCACCATCCGTGGGAAGCGGAATGGGAGTCTTGCGTGGGAACTTCTCACGTGTACGTCTTCAACAACGGTAACGAAATGATGCAGTGACGAGGGACAAAGCACCCCCTCCCTATCCCCTCAGGAGGAGGGTTGGGGGTGGTTCATATGTCGAATCACGATTCACGAATCACGACTCACGCCCTTACAACGCATACTTGACCACGATCCGCGCAAGGCGCGCCTTCTCACCGCCCCAGTTGACGAATCCCTGGCAGACCTGCTTGGCCGCGTCGCCATCGGGCCGCTCGAATACTTTCTCGACGAACCGTGCCCCACCCGCATCCTGACCGGGCTGCACGCGGCTGTCCGCCCAGGGCTGCTGCGCATCCTCGAACCGGGTGTATAGCAGCACTTCCTTGACGTTTGCCGACGCCGGCACTCTTGCGCACACCGCGACTTGCACCGCGCTTTGCTCGCTGCACGCAGGCCTGGATCCGGGCGCCGGGGCGATTTCAACCTTGCACGGGCCTACGAGGGCGCTGGCCGCAACGCCTTCTTCCCCCCGGCGGAGCGCCTCGGCGTGGAGAACGCCGGACTCGACCTGCTCGCGCTCGGCGAGCCGAGCCCGCTCGAGCTGTGCCGCGCTCGCGCTGATCTCGGAGAGCTTGGACTGAAGCTCAGCGCGCAGCGTGTCCCGGTCGCCGTTCCGCAGCGTCACGAAGTACTCCGAAAGGGCGAACCCGCCCACCGCCGCCGCGATCATCAGCGCGAAAACGACGATCACCGGCCCGCGCCGCGTCTTCTTCGTGATCGGCTGCCCCCGTTCGCGCTCTTTCAGCTCATTGCGCCAGGAAAGGCGCAGCTGAACGAGCGCCGCCAGCACCGTGGCGGAGGCGCCGATCAGCGCGGCCATGAGCGGGTCAGAAAGGCTCATCTCCACAAGGCCATGATACGAGATCGGGTCCGGGAAGAAAACGCCAGTCGCAGGGCGGCGTGAACTACGTCACGGGAGGTGTGCTTCCCGCGGTCACTTCTTGCGGAAGATTCGACCGTCCGCTGCCGTGGAAAAACGGTCGTCGCACGGGAATACAATCTGCGTACAGGTGTTTGTTACAATAGCGCGGAACTCCATGCCTCGCGCTGTTATTCCAATATCCAGCCACCAGGAGGATTACATGAAAATCTCAGGTATGTTTCGTGCAGCAGTTCCCGCAGTGGTCGCCTCCGCAGCGTTGGCGCTTGCCGGATGCCAGACGATGAGTTCGGCTTGGGATTCGACGAAGGCCGCGTTCAGCGGCAGCAACGTGACGCTGAGCGGCGCCCAGGAAGTCCCGCCGGTCACGACCTCGGCATCGGGCAGCGGCACCATCACGGTGAATGACGACAAGTCGGTGAGCGGCAGCTTCAAGTTGCAGAACGCCGCGCATATCCGTGTGGCGCATATACACGTAGGTCCAGCGGGTAAGAACGGACCGATTATCATTCCACTGCAGAAGACCGCCGACAACGAATGGGTGGTCCCGCAGGGCGCGAAGCTCACCGAATCGCAGTATCAGAGCTATAAAGCGGGGGGGCTTTATGTGAACTTCCATAGCGCACAGTACAAAGGCGGCGAGATTCGCGGGCAACTGAAGCCCTGAGCAATCCTTGGGCAATCGCGCGGGCCCCGGCCCGCGCGATGCGCCTTCCAGGAATTTCACTCCGGGAAGATCACATTTCTCTTTCTGGTTGATGAGCAACCGCGGGGCGAGGAGCTTCGCGAAATCGAGATTTCGATCCAGGCCGGCTCCGGTTTCCTGGCGCTGATAATCTCGACGCTCTGCGCGCTCTCGAATGATCCGTAAGCTCAAGTCGGGCAAGTACCGGCTCTACTCGCGAAGCAAGTACCCGCGAACCGGCAAGCGGCGCAATCTCGGCACGTTTCCGACCCGCGCGGCGGCCGAACGTCACGAGCGCGCGGTGCAGTATTTCAAGCGGCACCCTTAAAGGGATGAGGGAAAGGGGTCAGGACCCCGAAGTTTGGGTCGACCCACGGTCCGCGGCGGTTCGCCGCCGCACAGCTTCCGCCAGCGTGGCTTCGATCGTCCTCACGATTTCCGCTTCGTAGGCGCGGATGAAATCCACGCTATCTTTGGACGCAAAGTCGTGCTCTTCCATGAATTCCTTCTGCGAAGGCTTGATCGCGTCCACGCGCCTGAAGAATTCGACGGTGCGCGCGAGATCGCGGCCGAGCGCGTCGTATACGCTCTCGAGCAGCGGGTAATGGCGGCTGTACGTCATTTCGTTGGCCATGCCCACGTTGTTGAGGGACCCCCTCCTCCACGCGAGCGCACGCTCCGCCCTCCCGAACACGCGCGCGCGTTCGTCCAGGAGCGCTTCCTCTGACAGTTCCTTTCGCTCGTATCGCGCATAGTGCCCGGCGAGCTGCTCGTAGAAGGCCCTGATCCTGCGGGTGCGTTCGGATTCCCCGTTCGCGTAGCGCTGAATGGCGATGTGCTCGCGGGCCCCCGGGCCATACTTCTGTTCGCTGAATACCGCCATCGCCTTGTAGGCGAGGAGATTGCACAGCGCCTCCTCGATGCCGTACGGAAACGCGAATTGCTCGTGGCAGTCCTCGTGCAGGACGAGATATAGAAAGCGGTTGAGCTGGACGCCGAGCACCTCGGCACTCACCGCGGCACCGGCTTCGCCGAGCACCTCCACCGTGCCGAAATAGACGTCTGCGCCGTCGGCATGGGCCCGGCACTCCCGCTCCGTGGCCACGTCGTACCAGCGGATCGCCGGGTCTTCGTAGGAATACGGCAGGTAGAGGCGCGACACGTGGCCGCAGAATTGAACCTTCCCCTGATCTTCGGAGAATTCGACGAAGGTGGCCGTTTTTCTGAAGCCGATCCGCTGTTCGAACGCCCTGATTTCTTCGAGGAGCGGCTCCCACGCCTTCGGGACCCGCACCCCGGTGCATGCCGCTATCGTCGCCGCCAGCAGCGCCAGGCCTGCAAGCCGGATCGCAAGACCACGCTTCACGTATTTCTCCTTCCCTTATTATTGAGCTTTACGTATCCGCGTGACGCCCAACCACACCATCCCGCCTCCTCCAGAGGCACCCCTCCTCGTGAGAGGAGGGGAATTTTCCCCTCCTTTTCAAGGAGGGGTGGACGCGAAGCGGACGGGGTGGTTGCGTCGCACGACCGGCTCTTGATGGTCACGCGGTTTGGTAATTCTCAATAATGTTTACAGAATAACGCATTGTTCGGTTTGAAAGATGACAGGCCGCGGCGCAAAATGGCCGCTTCGCCGGCGCCGCAGCCACCGACCTCTGACCACAACCGGAGCCCGACAATAGACAGCGGCCACTCGATAAAGATTCCGGCAATGGCGGCTATGCCAAAACCCAAGTCAACCACCGGGCGCAAGCGGGCGCCCGCCAGGCGCGCGCCGAAGAAGGCCGCGGCGGGATCGCGCGGCATCGCGCCGGAAGACTGCCGGCTGGATTCGGCATCGCATGATATCGCCGAGCTGGGGCACCGCATCAAGCAGGAAGGCGGCACGGTGCTCGGCGCCTACCGCGAGCCGCTCGGCGGCAACCCGGTGGTGCTGGCATCGCTGCCGATCGACAAGGTCGAGCCCACCCCCTTCCAGCGCGATCTGTCCGAAGCGCACCACAAGAAGCTCGCCGGCGTGCTCGACAAGACCGGGCTGTTCCTCGACCCGGTGATCGCGATCACGGCGCCGAAAGAAGGCTTCTGGACGCCGAACGGCCGCCACCGGCTCGCGGCGATGCGCCGGCTGGGCGCGAAGGCGATCACCGCCCTCGTCGTCCCGAAACGCGAGATCGCCTGGCAGATCCTCGCGCTGAACACCGAGAAGGCGCACAACCTGCGCGAGCGCTCGCTCGAAGTGATCCGCATCTACAAGGGCCTGATCGACGAGGACGGCGCGCGTCCGGAAGCTGATTTCGCCTACTACCTAGAGGAGGCGGCGCTGGTGACGCTCGGCCTGTGCTACGAGAGGAAAGGCAATTTCGCCGGCGGCGCCTATGCACCGATCCTGCGCCGCCTCGAGATGTTTTCCGGAGACTCGCTGCGCAAGGCGCTGCACGCGCACGAAAAGCACGCCGGGAAAGTGTTCGAGCTCGACGAGCTGGTTTCCCAGGCGGTGGCGAAGCTGAAAGCGCGCGGGCTGATGAGCCCCTACCTGCGGACGTTCGTCGTGGCGCGGATCAACCCGCTGCGCTGGATCCAGGGCGAACCGCCGCCGCTCGAGGAAGTGCTGAAGACGATGCGCGAGCGCGCGGCGAAGTTCAACGTTGAGAAG
>Ga0326597_10002791_pt1 | contig 25867 bp, 18 predicted proteins | sample RVTome_12_FD_203789 | JGI IMG/M metagenome (GOLD analysis project Ga0326597, IMG submission 203789) | Soil microbial communities from uranium-contaminated site in the Upper Colorado River Basin, Wyoming, United States - RVT100D185 | ecosystem: Environmental > Terrestrial > Soil > Contaminated >... | reverse complement strand
TGCGTCACTACCCAACTTCGATAAGCCATACGGCCAAAACTCTGACAGAATAATGCAGTTTTTCGAATTCTTCAGAATTCCCGATGCACCTTTTATGACTTTGCCTTCGCCTCCTTGGACGTCTATTTTTAGAAAATCGATACTTTCAACATTGTTGAGAGAGCACACTTTGTCTAATGTCGCAGCCTTTATCTCTTCTGATTCATCTAGCAACGGGTCCGGATAAAGGCGATTATCGCCTTTATTTTGGGAGTTTTTATAGAGAGTGACACTTCCGTCAATATCACATGCTGCTGCATCGGAAACAATTACGTTGCAGTCGGAATTTTTAGGGATATTTGCTTTTATTGTTTTAGTCAAAAATGAACGGCTTTCATTGTGGGGCTCCATGCAAAGTATCGTGCCCTGAAAGTCTTTTGTAGCTAGAGCCATACCTGTATAGAGACCTACATTTGCTCCAATATCTACTAGGGTCATTTTTGACGAGAAGTGATTACGAAAAAACGTCATTTCATTTCGTTCGTAAACTCTTAAAGCTAAAGCGCCAGAAATCACAGGATCCTTTGGATTAAGATATATAACGGCCTCACCGGCACACACCGTTTCCGAGACCAAATTTTTAATTATCCAATTCGCAGCGGTTTTGAGTACTCGAGGTCTCAACAATACTGCGTAAACAAACTCTGATATATTCATGCTATCTATTGCTCAACGGGGTCGCGGTTCCAACGTCCTTTTTGGGACGCTCCGGGCAGAGTTTATGCAGTGTGCCACCCAGGGACGTCCACGTCGCGAACAGCGAACTGATCGAGCGTCTCGATAACTGGCTTGCTTGTGGCTGATGGGAGCGATACTACGTCCTCCAGGTTGGGATCCCAAAAACCAATGTCTATGGTTTCACGATTTCTTCACGAGATTTCAAATGGCAAATTTGAGATACGTCAATATATAACCAGCAATCTGAGATTTTGGCCGAAGCAGCGACTACTACACCCCTCCGCAACACTCCTTTATCTTCGCCTCCATGTGTAGATTGACGTTGCGGCATAATTCCAAACGGCACCGATGAGTGCGCCGGCGCTGCCCGCAAGCCACCAATTGTAATCATATTCAAACGTGAAGTTTGCAACGCCGACGTTGGCAATCACGCCGATGCTACACGCCATGTAGAATGTTAACAAGCCCGTGAAAAATCTCATTCCGCGCAAGCGACTGTCCCGGTAGGTTAGGATATTGTTGAAGGCGAAGTTGGTTGACATTGCGATCAGCGTGGCAATTGTTTGGGCAATGGGAAAGCTTAAACCGATGGATTTGAACGTTACCGCCAAGGCAACAGAGTGAATGACAACCCCGCTCAGTCCCACGAAACAAAAAAGTAGGAACCGCGCCGGGATAACATGACCGAATTTCTTGTCGGCGATGAGAAGTAGATATTCCCAGATAACCGCCGAGTCAAGTTTGCTTTCACCTGCCTTACGCGCGCGAAAGGTATAAGGCACTTCGACGAAACGCAAAGGCTCGGGTGACGACGCGAACAGGTCAAGCAATATCTTGTAACCTTCTCCGGACAGCCGCCTCACAATACCATGGAATGTATCTCGCCGGATCATGAAAAAGCCGCTCATGGGATCCGTCAGCTCCTGGGTCATAATCGTTCGGCTCAACATAGTGGCAAACCGACTCATCGCGGCTCTTTGCGAATTCCACGTGCCAATACTGCCGCCCGTGCAGTAACGGCTTCCAATCACGAGGTCCATCTGATCCCTCGTCATTCGACGCCACATGGTCGGGAGAATGGTTTCATCATGTTGCAAGTCTGCATCCATGACGACGATCAGGGGGCCGCTACTGCTTAACATTCCCTCAATAACGGCCTTGGAGAGACCGCGGCGACCGACCCGTTGGTGACAGCGAACATGGGGTTTTGATCGCGCCAAATCACGTACAAAATCAGCTGTTCGATCTGGAGAGTCATCATCAATGAAAATGATTTCCCATTTGATGCCGGGTAAAGCTCGCTCTATGCCTTTAACTAGGCTTTCAATGTTGTCTCTTTCGTTAAACGTAGGCACAACGATAGAGATCTCCACGGGAAGGTTGTCTAAAGCTTGTGCGATAGAGCGTTCTTGATAGTCCAGTGGCACTATCGCGGGTAAGAAAATGTCGGACTTTTTCTGCGACGAAATGGCCATATTTGCACCTCGATCGTGTTGCAACTCGGGACGGACGTTAGTGGGACCACTCCAGGCGGAGTGAGCGCTTTCACCGACACACTTACTGGTGTTGACTGGTAAGGCGTGATTCCGAGGCCAGTATGAATCTCCCATTACCCATCATTCGGCTTAGAAACGTAAATTCGGTTGCTCCGACTTAGCCAGCGATCCGATACTTCTCATGCTGTACCTCACTCAACTGCGCTGCGAGGATATTGACGATCTTTTTACCGCTGTCTCCTTGGCCAAAAGGGTTTTCGATTTTGCCGATTTCGTGAACCCAGCTGCCCTCTTGACTCGCTTCTTCCAACATAGCTGCCAACCTTCTTGACGAGCCGCCGACAAGGCGAGCGACTGAAGACTCGATCGCCTCGGGCCGCTCGGTATTCTCCCGCAGAATCAGTAACGGCTTACCTAATGTGGGGGCTTCTTCCTGCACCCCGCCCGAATCCGAAACGATAAGCCATGCACGCGACAACAGAGCGATAAAATCGTCGTAGTTTAGCGGCGGAAGCAGATGAATGCGTGGGTGCTCAGATAGAATTGAAAAAGCCGGGCCGCTGACCGCCGGGTTCGGGTGAACTGGAAAGAGTAGAGCCATGTCGTGGTGGCGTTCGATAAAGCAACGAATAACTTTAAGATTTTCCGACATCGCCTCTCCGAAACTTTCACGCCGATGCGTTGTCAGGACAATCCACCTGAGTCCTTCGGTTGCCTTGATGAGCGCCTCCAGAAAGGAGCTTTTTACGCATTTATTGAGCAAGGCTTTCAGTGAATCAACGACCGGATTGCCGGTGACAAAAATGGTTTCTTGAGCCACTCCTTCAGAGCGCAAAGCGTCACGGTTGTAGGGTGTTGCGGCGAAGTGATAAGTCGCAAGGCGGGTGATCAGTCGGCGGTTCATTTCCTCTGGATAAGGGCTGTAGCAATTGCCTGAGCGCAAACCCGCTTCGACATGTCCAACCGGAATGCGGCGATTGAAACCGGCTAAGGCGCCTGCCATTGCCGTGGTGGTATCTCCCTGAACCAGGATAAGGTCGGGCCGCTCTTGCGTTAGAATCGGGTCCAGCGAGGCGAGCACCGCCGAACATACCTGGTTGGGCGTTTGGTTCGGTTTCATCACCTTAAGATCATGGTCGACGCGTATGTCGAATAGCTGGACGAAAGGGTAGAGCAGATCGGTGTGCTGCGACGACGTCACATTGAAGGTTTGGAATACATCCGCCCGACTCTCCAGCTGCAGAATCACCGGGGCAAGCTTGATGATTTCGGGTCGAGTTCCGAACAGTGTCAAAACTTTTTTGGGTGTTTTCATGGCAGGTTTGAAAGATAAAACCAAGACGGACACTTCCTGATAAGAAACCTTACCTTTCTGGGAGAATGGATGACATTGTTCCTGATGGAAGCCCGAGAAGCGCCCCGGCCCATAGCAGGACACGGGGTAATACGGGCAAACGCGGCCGGTCCAGACGCGTGGTTGGTAGGAAATGTTACCTTTACGTTAAGGCCGGTTGTTGGATTTCTTTAAATTTGAAACCTTTTTTGAAGGCGAAGAAGAGGCCAACAGAAGTCACAGGAATAAATTGAAAAATGTGCGCGAGAAGTGCATACGCGAAGGCTTTTTCTTGCGGGACGCCAAACAATGCGAGGCCCAGGATGGTAAAGTACTCAAAGTTTCCCGCGTAGCCTGGTGCCGCCGGTATAATAATCCCGATGGCGATCACAACCTGTAGCACTAACGCTGCCCAGAGTGAAAGGTTGAGATCGAGTGCGTCGAATAGAAAATAAAAATACATCCCACACGCAAGCCAGCAGAGCAGAGACAAGTAACAAACTTTCATCAGGCTACCGGCTCGGTTTATGCCTTTCATTCCTTGCAGAAAATCTGCGCCAATAGAGGAAATACGGCTATTTATCGCCTCAGGCAAAAAACGGGAGAAGTGCTTTAACCAAACCAGTGCCCATCCCCGCGTCGTGGCTACCACAGCCAACAGAAGTCCGGCCATATAAACGGCCAACAAAACCAGATTTAATCGTAACACCCAAGCCGGGAGATCAAGCACTGTCAATAAAACGAAAGGCGTCAGGGAGAGAACCACACCATCAAACACACGTTCCAATACGATTGATCCCAAAGCCGAGGCTGTGCTGATTTTCTCAGTTTGACCGATGGACACTGCACGCATGACCTCTCCGGCGCGGAAAGGAAACAGAAAGTTGCCCATGAATCCGATCATGGTTGAGCGAAATAATGGTAGAACAGCGATCGTCTTTATGGGCAAAAGTAGATAGCCCCAACGCCAAGCTCGTATCCAATGTGAGACGAACAAAAAAAAGACAGCGCCCAAGACGGGTAGCAAAGAAGTCGTCTTCAGTTCTTCTATGGCCTGGTCAAAATTCATGCCCCGCACCGCGAGATAGAGACAAACCGAACTTACAATAATGCACAAAAGCAGCTTAACTCTTTTGGCCGGATCCCATTTAACACTCATTCAGGTTGTCTCCTTGTCGGACTGATTGGCGAGCGAAATGCTCTTTACACTACTATATCTAAAACACAGCTGGATTCCGTTCGACATGACCAACGGGGATGCGCCGATGGAAGCCAGCTAACGCCCCCGTCATCGCCGTCGTTGTATCTCCCTGAACCAGGATCATGTCGGGCCGCGCTTCTGCTAGAAACGGGTCCAGTGTAGCGAGCACCACGGAACAAACCCGGCTTGGGGTTTGATTCGGCGTCATCACGTTCAGATCGCGATCAATTCGTATGTCGAATAGCTGGACCAGAAGGTAGAGCAAATCAGTGTGCTGCGATGAAGAAACATTAAAGGTTTCAAATGTCTCGGGTCGTTTCTCGATCTGCTGGATCACCGGCGCAAGCTTGATAATCTCTGGACGGGTGCCGAAGATCGTCAGAATGTTTTTTCGTTGTTTTTTGCAATTATCCATATAACGTTCCTAACGAAGTTTAAGCAGCTCGATGCTTAAGTGGCGCTACGAATCGGGTGCTCGATAGACAATTTCTCCTCTAACCACTTTCTCGAAGTTGAACTCGTTGCCTAGAAGAAGCTATTTGGGGGGATCATGCTTGGGACCACTCTTTTTCAGGGACTCCCAGCCATGATAATCTTCAGCAAATTTACAGAACGACCGGACTTGGCGAAAAAGATCGTAATGTTCCCATCACGACCGCTAGTTTCTACTTTTACAAAAACTAGTAATCCGATGCGGAGCTGCAATTTGTTATGAATTGTATTCCTAGTGTACCTTGCTGGTTAGAGGCCAAGCGGGCAGCGGGGCAGAGTAGCTCATGGCCTTGTTCTCTGTCACCGCCCTAGAAGAGTAGTTCTCAATTGAACAACCGGTACTTAACTCATGGGCTAACGGGCGGAAAAATTACCAAATCATCATCTAGAATGTCCAAATCCGTCCCAAAGTGTTGACGAGAAATGTGGAATATGCATTGCTTATATGGCGACTGGAGCCGAGGCTCGTTGGTTATTTCAGCTTTAAGCAAGTGAAGCAAACGCGATTAAAAACGGTTGGCTAGAGGAGGACCAGGAAAAATGAAATCCTTAGCGGCAAAGCTTCTTATTATTTTGACGGCTATTGTGTGGGATACGTCAATGGGCCTTGCCGTTACCCGCACAGTTTCCAGCTCTTCGGAGCTTCAATCGGCTTTAAACGCGTCCGTTGCAGGGGACGAAGTCGTGGTCAGAGACGGAGTTTACACGGGTCAATTCATCATCAACGCCAGCTCAGGGACCACATCGTCCCGGATCACCTTGCGAGCTGAAAACAAACACGGCGCAATCTTTTCGCATCTTAACACTTGCTCCGGCGTAACTCCGGGGCTGTATGTGCTCCGCAATAATTGGGTAATCAAAGATCTTCGCTTTCGTAATCAGCAACGTGCAATTCTCGTAGAGAATACGACCAATGTGGAAATTCACAATAATATTATTACGGATTATCACGCGGATGGCATCGCTCTATACGGGTCCAGTCAGATCAATATTCACCATAACGCCATTGCGTATGGCGATGCATGCAACCCTTCGTATGAAGACGCCGGGATCGCGTTATATAACAATGCAGACAACAACACGATACGCGATAATATTATTTTTGCGACCGGAAATAACGGATATCAATTCGGTAGCAAGAACGGCTATGGCATGATCATTGCCAACAACTCTGATGATAATATTGTCCAGGGCAACATACTGTTTGCGAATGGAGGCAAAGGCGTATTTCGTGTGCTTGCTGGCACTGTAAGCGGTGTAACAGGTGCGAATCGGAATGTTGCCATAGATAATGCCTTTTTGTTTGGAGAAGGAGGACCCGCGACCGACGATTGTTACGATGATTCCAACAGTTTCATCAATAATTTACTATATGGCAATTACCACTCCGCCTTTTTCACGAAAGGAAATCCGGGAGGTAAGGGGCATCATCAAGTTCTTCATAATTTGTTTTATATAACTCCATTTTCACGAGCGGGAGGTGCTTTTGCCTCCGGGGGCTGCGGGGGTATCAAAGAAGCGAACATCCTCAAAGACAACCTCTTTTACTCGGCGGACTTGATGGGGGGGTCTCATTTGCTTTTCGTTATAGACGGAAGCGAGTCGTTTCAGGTGGCACAGGCTGGTAATAATCTTTTTTGGGCGCCTAGTAGTAACTCATGGGTTAGTAATTACACGTATAAAAGTTCTGATGTTCGTTCCCAGCCGATTTTTACCGACGCTGCAAATGGAGACTTTTCTCTTGCATCCGGATCTCCCGGCAAAGGTAAAGCCTCCGATGGAAAAAACATAGGAATTGAATATAACGCATATCTCAAGAAGTCCTGGCTGCAGAGTGTTTTTTCTCTCCCTACGCAGCAAAAAGATAATCTTGCAACCAGCGCTTCTTTTTCCGTGAACCCGAACAAATATTATCAAGTCTGGTTCTATATCCCCGCGTCAGATTGTAACTGTGTGGAAAATTTTAACGTTGAAGGGCAATCGCTTAGTCGTGATATAAATGGTCTCACGTCGGGAAGTACCTGGATTCAGCCTGGTGGTCCCGCGCGCTGGATCACTTTGGGCCGCCATCGCGCCACGGATGGTACTCTGAATATTTCATGGAGTAATTCTGCGAGCGCGGAAAAAATCTTTATCCGGGAGCTTCCTACGGTGGAGGAGGCCTACGGCTGGATTTCTGGAACCTCTGGCGGCGCCGTTCTTACACCACCCACTGGCTTGGTTGTGAGCACGACTCCATGAAGTCATAGTGGTTACTCAGCCCACGATAGCGAATTAAGATTTATCGTTATCGGTATACGTTTTTTTAGAGACTCGTTAATGCCGAGGGTCGTTATCGTCGTCAATACGAGACTCTTAAAGGAAATCGGTGAAGGATTCCCTGCTCCGAGAGCAGCAACAAACTCTTTTATCTCTTCTTCGTGGCCTTTACCCTTATAATGTAACTTGTTAACTCTTCGGTGGTTACGATAGAATTCTGCGACCCGGAAATCATCGATTATCGCCGTTGCGTTGCCGCCAAAAACTTCGATGCGCTCTTTGCCCGGTGCTGTATCTCCAACTGCGACATACGTGATCGTCCCGAGCGATCCGTCGCTCAAATTTACCGTAATATTGACGTTGTCAGAGTTGATGACGTCAGGGCTGCCGGCAGCGATGGTCTCGGCATAGACGCGCGTTGGCTGGGCATCGGTAAGAAACTGCATGACGTCGACGAAGTGGCACACCTCGCCAACGATTCGCCCGCCGCCTTCGGTTGCGTCCTGTGTCCAGTGCGTCTTTGGAATGTAGGCTGCGTTTACCCGATATTGAATCACCAAGGGGGTCTGCGACGAGCGAAAGAATTCTTTGACTTCCCTAAGAAGTGGAGAAAACCTCCGGTTATACCCAACCATCAAGACGCCCGAAGTATTTTGGTATGCCGTGATCACTGCGGAGAGTTCTTCCTGGGATAGCGCCAGTGGTTTTTCCACGAACACATGTTTATTTTGCTGAAGTCCCTGCACGACGAACGGGGCATGTAGGTTGTGGCGCGTAGCGATAAAGATACACTGAATCTCGGGATCCTGTAAGACTTCTAACGGATCTGTCGTGCAGAAGGCAAAGCCAAATTTTTTTCCCACCGACTTTGCATTTACGCCGGTGGCGGTGGCGACCCCGATGAGTTGCGCGCCAGTTAATTTTCGAAGGGGCGGAAGAAGAGAATTCTGGGCAAAATTTCCGGCGCCGATAAATCCGATGCCGAGTTTGGAGCCGTTCAATTGGGGCACTCGGTCGATTTTCGGGAGATCGATACTACACCTGGCGATACTTAATGCGGTTTCGCCGGGTGTGTCGGGATATTCGAGAAGCGTAGCCAGACACTTCTCGCCGGCCTTTCCCATAACGATGTCATAGGCTTTGACCGCTTCCGCGATCGGCACGATGTGGGTGATCATCTTATGAAGATTGATTTTTTTTGCCGCAACAAGGTCTAGAAAGGCAGCCATGTTGCGTCGCTCCGTCCAGCGCACGTAGCCGATCGGATAGTCCACGCCTTTCTCTTCGTACGTAGGGTCGTACCGCCCCGGACCATAAGAGCGAGAGAGGCGAAGCGTCAACTCCTTTTCGTAGTAGAGGTTTCGAGGAATGTCCATTCTAGTCGCGCCAACAATGACGATCGTGCCCCTGTCACGAGCGATTTTGCCGGCAATTTCCACGGGCTGATTGCTTGAGGTCCCCGCCGTGATAATTACACGGTCTGCGCCACGGCCGCCGGTAGCGCGTCGAACTTTCTCTTCAATCTTTAAATCGCTAATAAGGAGTATTTCATCACCGCCAAATTCGCGAGCCGACGCTAACGCATCCGGATTGATGTCCAATCCCACCACTTGGCAACCTGCGGCTTTAAGGATTTGAACCGTCAGTATGCCCACGAGACCCAAACCGATCACGGCGACGCATTCACCGACGGTCACTTCCGCCTGCCGGACTCCTTGCATTGCGATGGCGCCGACGGTCGTGAAAGCAGCCTCCTGAAAGTCGACGTCATCGGGAACCGCGACACATAAATTCTTTGGCACAAACACGAACTCTGCGTGGTTCGCATACTCCGCGCCGGCGCACGCTATTCGGTCTCCCGGCTGAAATTCATCGCCATCACCAACAGTCTCAACCGCGATTCCCGCCAAACTGTAGCCGAGCGCCTTTGGCCGATCCAAGCGTGTCATTACCTTCTGGTACGTCGCAAGCGGCCCTTCCCGTTTGACGTTTTGCAGCACTTCGTAGACCAAATCAGGACGATTGCGAGCCTTCCCCAACAGGCTGCTTTGGCCCGTGCTAACCGTTGACCGTTCCGTGCCCGAGCTAATAAGGGAATACTTGCTCCTGACTAATATGCCAGGTGCGGTGAGGGCCGGGGGGGGCACCTCTTCAACTTCGAGATGACCGGTTCTTAGATTTTGTATAAGTTGTTTCATAGGGAGACGAGATTCGTTGAAGGGTAAACGATTAAAGAAAGTTTAGAACGTAACTCTTGTTGCTATTTCTAGATAGATAGATGGGGATCGCTCAAATCGGGCTCAGGTTGGGCGCGATAACCGGTCTTTCAAATCCTGGTCCTTCAGGTTTGAAATGATAAAGCGGAACTTGCCATTTTGCGTTCGCTCGATCTCCTCGACATACTCAAAACGGATGTTTATGCTGCTACCGAGGCGAACACGAGCTTCGCGCAAGATCTCGGTTTCATCCGCCGAATTGTAGTCTAGCCTTTTGACAATTCGCAGCGTGACTTCATCTCGTGTATTCTGAATAATTTGTGCTAGTTTCACGCGAACGGCGTCTTTGAACAGATGATCTAACCGGCCAACGATCCGTCCGTCGGGTGTCACGACGTAGTCTTCAATCCGCCCCACCACGCGCTTAATGATGATTCCGCCACGGCCACACTCGCAGTTCGATTGGTCGGACTCAGTGGCGACGTCCCCGACGTCATAACGAATCAATGGCAGCGCGTAGTTACCGAATCCGGTGCAAACTAACCGACCCTCGCTCCCGGTAGGAACGGGCCGGCTATCCGATCCCAATAATTCCACGTAGCTATGTTCTAATTTCAAGTGATAGATTCCTTGCTCGCACTCTACGATGTTGGCGCACATTTCAGTATTGCCGTACCACATAAATACTTTGCAGCCGAAGGATTCCTCAATCGCGCGCCGTTGCGAATCGAAAAGTGTCTCGGAAGCGGTATAGATTGCACGGGGACGAACTCTCCGTCCTAGATGTTGATTCGCAAGAGCCAACAAATAGAGCGAAGATGGATAGCCGGCAAGCAATACGGGCTCGAAGTTATCCAGCTCAGCGATGTAATGCGGCAGGTTTTTCTCGGTCAAGTGATACGAGGAAAGCAGCAGCCAACTATTGGCTTGATCATAGGCCCAGAATGGAGGACGTCGTCGATCATAATAGGTCACTGGGTGTCCCGAACAAAAGGCAAACTTTTCACCGTCCTGTACTCCTCCCCAGGAATAATGCAGAAACCGAAAAGCGTATTCACGCTGAAAACACTCGCTCGATACCGGAAAGCGCAGTCCGGTCCCCGTGGTTCCGCTCGTGTGAACCCGGCGCACCTGGTACTCCTTTAGATTGTCAGGAACGATGTCCTGAAGGTTGGCTCGGATCGTTTCCTTGTCCAGTATCGGCAAGACCGACAGCTCTGACAACGCTCGTAACTTTGCGGGTTCGAAGCCGTAGTCCTGGAAAAGTTTTCGATAGAATTTGCAGTGCTGCTGGGCATGGACGAGGAATTGTTTCACTCGGTGAAACTGGTATTCTTTCAGTCGTTCATGATGGTACCACTGAGTCGACAAGAGGGTCTGGAAATACTGTTGATAAAATTTTCCGTATCGGTCACCCTTTTGCAACCAGCCATACAGAGACGTCATGGCGTTTTTAATAAAGTAGGGAGCATTGTAATAGAGTTGCTGCTCCAATGCCGTCCCATATGCCATGCCTACAGCTCTACATGTCCCTGCCAGCCGAAGTGCGGCTGGAATCTCGTCGCGGATTGCTGCGGCAAATCTGTCAGCTTCCCGCGCAGCATGCAGTTATTGCTGACAATGGAAATCTCGCCGGGAGTGAAATTCGCGAACGGGAATTCACTTTGCCCGAATGCGCGATGGAGCATGGGGATCTTGCGGTAATCAAGCCCCATGAATTGAGCGCACACTACGTCCGTCGCAAGGGGATTATAACCGGCAATAATTACCCCAGTGTTTTTCGGCGTTCCGGCCACGGGGCCATTCCCTTCCATGGCCCGGACACCATCTATGACAGAAAAATAACGCTTCGGCGTAGTTCTCAATGTTCCGTCCGGATTGGCGTACAAAAGTATCCTGTTCAGATCAAGCGTCATTCTCCAGCAGGTATCATTGCCGTACCAGTTGCCGCTCCGTATGATTTCCTCCGTATGCCCGAAAACCCTGTATCCAAGTCCCTTTAACTTTCTCGCGGCCAGCTTGGCTACGGGATTTTCTCCGAGCAGCAACCGCTTGGCGGAAAGCACAATACGGTTTTCCACCCGTCCCCGCATGGAACTAGCCGGGAACTGGTCTCCGTTTTCTGCCGGCGAACCTACACAATAGTGCGGCAGCCAGTTTTTGTTTCCGTTGATCCCGACCAGGTTTTTTAAATTGAGTGTCACGCCAACTTTTTTGTGGGTCTTAAGCTTAGGCAAGTTTATAAACACATCGGATTCTAGCGCCGTTCGGGAGATCATATACTCGTGAACGTCGTCCGTATGATGCTCGTTGGTTTCCGCCAAATCATAAAATGCGCCGTAGTAGCGTTTATTCATACCTCGGTGTTCGGCAAAGAAGCTGTTGTGACCCAGATTGACGCGCACATTTCCAAGAGGATCCCCGGGCAATTTGACCTTGTCAACACATACCCCGTCCTTCACGACCCAGTGCTCATCGCGTAGGTCGACAAAGGAAATCTCGAATCGCTTTTTTGTCCAGTAGAGTTCCTGAATCGCGTCAATGCCGGTTCTCTGCTTGATGCGGTCGATATGCGAGTCGGTCTGGGGAGCGTCGGCGATGACAAGTTTTCCCTCTCCGCCTAACGCGATGAATACGTAGTCGACCATCGCGCGAAGAATCGAACCGTTGGTGATGACATGCTCCCATTCGTTGGTGTACATGTGCGAATGAGCTATGAGATTCGGTTTGAGCAACACATTGTCGCCGTGCCTGACGAGATGACGCAGGGGATTCCAATTCGTCGTTCCGTAGTTTTGCTTGTCCATCCCCAAAAGACAAAAAGATTCGCGGACGGATCCGTAGGTTTCATTTATAGGATCAAGACTCGTGCGAAGCGGGCACTCGGGATAGTTCGCCGACGGTTGATAAGGGGAGGCTGTACTATACTGAGCGGAAGCTTGTTTATATAAGGCAACTTCATTATTGGTCAGCATAATCTTTCCTCAGTGAACAGAGGCGCGCTGGAGGTCTTCATAGATGCCGAGGAATTCACGAGTGACTATTTCAGCGCGGAAAGCTTTGGCCAATTCACGGTTGTTTGCGCTCATGCGCTGCCTCAACTCCGAGTTTTCCAAAAGGTACATAATCTGAGCCTCTATTGAACTGAAGTCTTTAGCATTAACAAACAAACAATGATCGCCGGCCGACATATAAGATCCAGAAAAACTAGTGTTTGTCGTAATTATAGGGACGCCGGCTGCCATTGCTTCCGCCACCACCATCGGCATTCCTTCGGGAAAATGAGTGGGAAAGACAAACGCCCAGGCTGAACCGTAGAATGCGCCAGTAGCGAGGTTATCGATATGAGCAAACCGTTTAACGAACAAGTCAAGTTGTCTTTTCTTGACTCTTTTGTCAAAGTCCCAGTCGTCACTACCACTGCCAACGAAGATAAACTGCGCGGTCGGAAACTTATTTATCACACCGGGAATTGCTTCGAGGAGATCGAAAGGCCCCTTTTGCCGAATAAACCTGGAGATAAAGAGCAGCGTCGGGAAGATAGTCTCTTGACGCTTGATCGTATAAAAATCTGGCTGAATTATGTTTTTAACAACCTTCAGACGAGGACTAAGAAAAGGCCATGTTTTGAGAAATTTTTGTCGCTCTACTTCTGAGAGCACGCCGATGCAATCGGCACTGTTGAGCAGAAAATCCCGGAGCTGTTCCAAAAGTGGATTCATTCTCTCAAATGACTCATCGAGACTGCCATGCATAACCACTAAAGTGGGGATCTTGTAGAACTTTGCGAGCCACAATAGAGGAGCGTCACGAATAATTGCCATCTTGTCGAAGGCGGAATTGTGGTGGATGAGCGTGGGTCGAGTTTTAATGATCTTTGATCGCAAGCTGATCAAGTCATTGCTACGGTCAAGAATTTTAGTAAGCAGAGTTTCTGTATTCTTTTTTCGTCCATAATTGAATGTTTGAAGATCTACCGATCTGCGCAGCTCATGTTCCAAAACAGATGCACAAACGGCAACCCCGCCGTGGAGTCGTGGATTGGGTAGGTTAAAAAGTACTTTAGGTCGGCATTTGTCCATTGCGTTTGATGGTCGCGACTATTTCAATGAGTTTCTCGGTATTGTTCTCCCAGGTGTGATTGTCGAAAATTTGCCGCTTCAGTTCGGCCCCAAGTCTAGCTCTCAATTCGGGGTTATTGGCTAGTGTTAGTATATTGTCTGTTAGCGTCTCGACATCGCCTAGCTCTGTCAGTAAACCATTCTCGCCGTCCCGAATAAGCTCTTGAATAGGCTCTACGCGCGGAGCAATGACCGGGTTACCAGAGGCTGCATACTCGAACAGCTTGGTTGGCGCACCGTACCAGGTTGCGTATGGGATAATGCACATGTCCATCGCGCCGCAGTACTCGGGAACGTCTTCGTAACGTACTTTTCCGGTGAAAGTTATGGTGTTCTCCAATCCGGTGTCTGTGACGAAACGTTTCAATTCACTCATGCCTACCCCATCACCGACGATAAAAAATTGTACAGCGGTAGTCAGCCGGCGAATTTCCACCGCCGCTTGCAATAGAAGATCGACTCTGTGATAGGGGGCCATCGACCCAACAAATCCGACCACTACTTTGCCCTCGAGACCGAACTGTTGTCGGATTGTTTTACGATGCATCGGCGGCGCAAAAAAGTGATCATCAGCTGTCGGATAGATGGTAAAAATTCGACTCGGCCTTACACCGCGGTCAACCAGATATCGCCGCATGCCGGCCGAACCGACGACGACCGCGTCAGCCGAGGACGCGGTCGAACGCTCGATGTTGGACGCCAGTGGAATCAGCGCTCGCGCGCAACCGTGGAACGTGACAAGCTCCTCTAAGGGAGAATTAACCTCCAGAATGTGCGGTATGCCTAATGTCTTGGAAAGGCGATGGCCGGTCCTGTGATAGGCGGTCGCCCTTTCGTAAATAAAATCGAACTTTTTCCCGCGCGAGTTTTCATAGCAATGGATGTAACATTGGCGGTCATGGATGAGTGCATATATATCTCGAAGCGTGATGCTAATAGGCAATGGTAAGTTGGCTTTGAGCGCGCGAAATTTCCTCTTCGCAGCCTTCTCGCTTGGACCCTCGCCGGCAATAATGGAGTGAACCGAATGGCCTTTGCTCTCAAGCCCCTTGATGGTCTTTAAGATATGTGTCGCGTGGCCGGCAGCGGCGGCTGTATCGATGCGCGGTTCACTCGCGAGATAAAGCACGTTCATGCGGCGGCACTCCAACAACTGGCCGCGCGAGCCGTGATCGCGTCTGGAATTGAAAAAGATCCCGGCTTCCCGACATATGGGTAGAGAATGAACACCATGGATGTTGGGAGTTGAGTAACGCACGAGTATTTTGCGATTTGCGCCTTCTTTTTAATGCCATAACTCGGAGATACCCATCCTTCTTCTAGCTCCGCCCGTATTGACAATGGGCTCAACGCGTACAGTATGAGGTTAGCGCCTTGTTCGCACGTGGTTTCAACTGTCACGGCATTCTTGATTTGTAAATCGATGCCGACGTCAAAATGAAAATACCACGATAATTCATGCCGACTCTGCCCGGTGATGAGATCTCTTATGACCCAATAATTCTCTCGTTTACCAAAATAGAACTGGCGCCTGTGAGTCACCGGGTCCGCAAGACGTTGGTATCCGTTGTGCTCGGCGTCTAGAAAGTCGGCTTCCTGAGTGGTTTTCCACTGGTTCACTACTGGTGCGGTGTCATTCATAAGTTCGAATAAGCGGTCCGGGATAATTCTATTGATCTCCTCGCCGTCCACCGAAACAGTGTTGTGGTACGCCGTGGATCGGAATAGATTCCGTGAGGTGGGTTCGGCAGTATAGACGTAACTTCCCGGGTCAATAATAAACGACTTGTCGTAGGCATATAATTCAAAACTCAGCACGTCATTGTGAGAGTGATTGCCAGTCCCACGCCGGCCGTTGCCAGCGCACCGAACAGCCATGTATAGCTGCTCGCTTCGCAAAAAGTAAAATCCCCCATCTCGAAACGCATTCGATCGTAGCGTGTTAATTTTATCTGTGACAGATTCAAATGTTTTCAACCCGTCTTCCCCCAGTAGCCATAGAGCTTCCTCGTGAAATGCGCCCGCCACCGCCTTGAAGTCACTGCGTTTATACAAGGCGGTCCCAATAGCCAAAAGGTAACGATGGTCCATCAGTGGTGATTGACCCAACTCCAGTAGCCGTCCATTATCCGTATCACCGATCTGAGGCGCGGTACCGTCCGGCTTCGTATAGTAAAGAACAAACTCAAACATCTTTTCTAAACGAGACCACACACGGTAGGGAACGTGGATACCATGTTGCAAACACAAAATTACCACAAAAGCAAACATTTCTAGTACCAGCCTATGGTAGCTGATGGAGCCTTCAAAATGAACCCCGTCCGGGTGAACCTGACTTATTACTTCATGGAAAAATCCCTGCAATCCAACCCGTTTCCATCTTTCGGCCTGTTTGAACTGAGAGGCTAGAATTCCAGCAATTGCTAGAGCGGCAACGTTAGTAGCATAGTGATTATCGCTGAATTCTCCATAATACTCGAGATTTTCGGCGACGTACTGCGCGTGAGAGCATAGGTTTTGCAGGAACACTGTTTTTACCTTATCGTTAAAATGAGGAGAGTCAGTGAAAAAAGGGTATGCCCAGATCCAATTAACGAGACGGATGGCGACGTCCATGGCGCAACACCAGTTGACGCCCATCCAAGGGGGATTTTCCTCGATCCAATCCGTCAACTGGGATACGAATTCAAGCGCATATTTCTCATCTTTGGAATAAAGATAGGCGTTGGCGAGTGTCGTGAAATGTGTGAAACGACTAAGTTCACGCGGTATCTTTACGTCAGCATTATTCGTCAAATTTACTTGCTCAATATCCGCGTGAAACTTAACCGGCCAGCGGTAGCCGCTCTTAAAGTCGCGATGCCAATCGATTTTTCCGTCTAAACTGACTTTCCCCGATCCCAGGAGGTCAAAAGTGTGTGAGCAAATTTCGTCCGCATCTTGAACGACACTGGCTAACGATTCTGGATAGTGCGATTTGATCAGCGCAAGAACTCGCTTTTTGCTCTCAGAATCACAATCGAGCGAATGGAAGACGTCGCGATAGGAATCACCTTTAAATACATTGCGTCTCGTTGGTATCGCAGCAGTTATCAAATGCACGGCCGGCAGCTTGTCGCGCAACCCAATCTGCACTCTTCTCTTGCAACGTGCACCGCCTTGATACAACTTTTTGAGACACAACTTTAATACGATGTCTGTTGGTCGGTCTCTGAATTTGCTTAGTTGTGTTCGCAGTGTCGCTAAAGAATACATCGAAAGCCTACGAGTGAACGCTGCTAGTAAATTGGTGGGACAGTGTGATTACGCTATGCGTGCGTGCCGTAGCGCCGAGTCATCAAGACCCACCACATAGCAAAAAGTTAAAAAAACCAAAGTTTCTCGTGCTCCTGCCACTGGAATAGGCGTTCAATCGTTTTCCAGTCTAGAAAGTCGGCCGGTCGCAGTAATCGCCGATCTCGTTAGCTGCTAGTCTCCCGAGGTTGTCGAAAAGCCATTGATGGAGCGGTATTTCAATGCCTTGTTTTTTCCTAAATTGTGCACGAATTTCGTCATGATTGTAAATCTCACCATTGAAAGAAAGCCAGGGAGGGTCGTCCTCGTTGCACATCGGCTGAGCGGTCGAATCGGATAAATCGATAATGGACAGGCGCCCATGACCGAGTCCAGCCCTGCCATCTTTCCTCGCCCAAGCTCCCGCACCGTCCACGCCCCGGTGAATCATGGTGTCACGCATCCGGCGAATGAACGACTCCGTGATCATAGGCGACCTGTTTTTAATAGACAGCGCTCCGACAACTCCACACGTTTAGCGAATTCTCCTTGCCGATAAATACATCCTTGATGGCCGGCGGAATTAAACGGGTTTCTGAATACGGCGACTACCAATTTTCCCGGCACTTGGAAGAGGTCCCGCGCATTATCCCGTACCAACCCGCAATGCGCGACGAAGGGCCAAGATTTCGTCAGCTGAAAAGCTTCTCGTCAAAAATAAGCAACCGAGGTAAACAACGGCGCTTCCCACAGCCAGGGGCAGGGGCCACATGTCTGTTAGCAGAGTACAAAACAGCCACATGCAAAGCCCGGCTATTCCTGGTTTGATAAGTAATCCAGCTAGTGAGACGTTAGGAAAGACGGAAATCACTGCGAGGGACAGGATCAAAAATATTAGAGTGGCTGATAAAAATGTAGCAACGGCCGCACCCACTAAGCTGTACGTTGGAATCAAGATGATATTGAAGATAATATTGCAGGCGGTGCCGGAAACCACGGCCGACAAAACCAAGCGCTCCTTGCCGATGGCGAAAAGAACGCGGCTGAAAAAGGGATTGAAGAACTCCAACACATAGGCCCACACAAGTATCTGCAATGCGATGGTTCCGCCGACGTAGTCCTGCCCGTAGGTCGCGCGCAAAATAGGTTCGGCGAAGACGGTCATCCCGATTCCGATAGGGACGGCTCCAAATGCAAGATAGCGTATGGACCGCTCATAAGTGTTTGCCAATAACGCACGGTCGCTAGCGGCCGCGTGCTTCGAAAGCACCGGGTAAAGGGCCCTGTGAAAGGCGTTTGAAAATTGTATCGGGATGGCGACGAGTTTGTAAGTCGCCGCATAAATCCCCAAGGAGCTCGCGCTTTGGATCGAGAAAAGAAATAGCTTGTCGATGTCGGCGTACAACGCCGCGGTCAGTGATGTCGCAAAAAAAGGCAGTGCATACCGCGCTAGTCGTTTGCACAGGTTGTATTCAATGCCCTCAGCTTTGAGCCGCAACTTACCGCGGACGAGAAAGTAAGCGGCCAAGCATGTAATGGCTTGGACGGCAACGTAGCTCACAACGATCGCGATCACCGAACCATATATCGTTACAACCAGCAGCCCCAACGCAACGAACAAAACGCGTTCCATGAGTACGAGCACTGCCGGCGACTGCATCGTCTGGGCCGCCTCGAACATGGTAACGCAGCACCTCTTTGCGCCATCGAATAGCAGTCCAAGACTTAGGATATAGAGCAGGACGCGAACCTGGGGCGGGTAGCTCAACAGATGCGACGTCACCGTGATCAGCACCGTCGCAACTAAAAACAGCACACTTTTCAACGCGAGGGTGTTGCCAAAGAATTGCGCGCCTTTCGTGGGGTTGCGGGCGACATCCCGGATAGTTACGGAATCGAGCGAAAACTCGACCAAGACCGAGAAGAGCCCGATAAAACTCATCACGAACGAGAATTCGCCAAATTGATCAACTCCAAAAATCCTTGCTAGAAAAATATTAAAAACGAACGAAATGCCGAGCGCCAAGGTTGACGAAAGTGAGAGATAGAGAGTGTTATGCGCGATTGTGCCAGGCATTGTTTTTGGTTGAGATTACCGATATGAAGTAGCCACACCGGCCGATTTGGATCTTATCGCGATCGAGTAACCTGACTGGGCTAAGTCGAAGTATTCTTTAGTAGCCCTTCAAATACCTTAAACGTGGTCTTCGTATTGGCTTCTCCATTGAATACGGATTTGGCTCGTTGATATCCGGCTTCTCCCATGCTAACTGCCCGGCGCTCGTCCGCGCAGACGCGGTTGATCGCTTGCGCGAGTGCTTTAGGGTCGCCTGCCGGCACGAGGATGCCTGTCTGCTCATGCACAACTAGCTCTTCCATGCCGTCCACGTCGGACGCAATGACCGGCTTACCCATCGCGCTGGCTTCGATTGCCGGGCGCGAGAAATGAGGAACCACAAACGGAGCAATGAGGACATCACAAGCTGCGATCCAATTCGGCACATTAGTGAGAACGCCGATCGTCATCGCATTCGAAGCAGACGCGAGCTTTTGATAATAATGGCTTAGTTTCGGTCTCAAAATCTTCCGAATTGAATCTTTCCGACTCGAGCGGCCATGATAGTATCCACCAAATAATACGAGAATTCCCGGATCGAGATGTTCCAGAGCATCGACCATCACCCTAAAACCCTTAATGGTTGCGGCGCCACCAAGGTAAAGCGCAATTTTACGATAGCCGCGGGTCGTCTGGGGGATCTCTGCAGGCGCAACACCTCGATCAAACTGCTCAAAATGTACAAAGCCGTAGATCACTTCCGTCTGTTTCGGAAGGTCGAGCGCGCGCGCGTTCTGTTCGCTAACGGCTATAAATCGGTCGACATGTTCCTTCAATACATAGGTCAGCAAGAATTTGCGTATGCCAAAGTAACCTTTTACGATGGGTTCACGAACATGGCAGATCACAGGAATGTCTAGTTTTTTCGCTGCTATGGCCCATGCGGATAACGGCGTTGAATTCAAATAAAGAAGGTCGGGTTTTTCGTCACGCAGGATTTTCTTTGCATACCAGTAAGCAGTGATAAACCATGAAAAACCATCCCATAACAGAATATCCGGTCGGTTCCATTTAATCCAATGGACCTCACTATGGCCAAAACTCCGCCATCCATCTAGTACTCGGACATCTATTTGATTGTCACGAAACAAATCTTTTGCTTCACTATCGTGTAGGCATAACACCTTCAAGTCAAAAGCGTCCCGATTCGCCTTTTGAAGAAGGTATAACAATTCTAGCGAGGCTCCACCGATGCCGGTACCGTGATGGACACACAGTATTTTCTTGCGACATTTTGCCCTTTTATCCTTCGTTTGTCCCATTTGATTTTATATCCGTTTACTCACTCTGAGTTAAATAATTGATGTGGGCGATGCGCCGAGCGCTGTTGCAGTAACAAATCCGAGTAAGTGCAACGCGGTCATTAACCTGCTGCCGGTCGCTGTAGTGCGATTGAGTCGCCTCGGATCGTTTGATAATAACTTTGAGAGGGTGTTGATCGCAGCTGTCCACTGTAGACACCTGCTAGCGCGCCTGCGAGGGTATATACGTATATATGAATCAATCCTGTTATATAAATTGTATTCGCGAAAAGAGACGGTGTGAGGTAAGCAACCATGATGGCGATGAGAGCTACTCCTCTCCAACGATCCTCCTTATTTACGCCGGTCCGGTAGAGCCGTAGCCCCATCCTCAGAATTGTCAGTACGGCTGCGGAATAGGCAATGAGTGCGATACTTCCTAATTCTACCAATATGGACAGCAACGAGTTATGCGGCGTGCTATAGTTAGCGAACCCTCCGATAGTGACCCTTTCTCTACTCAACAAACCCTGCAGATTGTTTAAACCGACACCAAACAAGGGTGCTTCTGAAGCCATTTCTATCGTGGCCAGCCATGTTGCAAATCGCCCGATCGCGTTGTCTTGTTCCGTGATCCTCTCCTCTATGATTTCCTCCGGAACGAGCAGACTGAACGATAGAGCGGCGAATAGGACAAAGAATACTGTCAATCCAACTATCTTAACCGTTCGAGTAAAACTGACCAAGCGTCGACCAAGCTTTAGAAATACTCCCAGCCCAAAAATAAAGCCAACCCAATTACCGCGGACCAGTGTCAACGCGATAATGACCGGAGTTAGATAAACCACGAAGCGCCGAACTAGGAAAGGCAAGTTAGTGTTTTGCCTGGCAAGACTCAGGTTTTGGGAGGCACCTATTAACGCGACAAAAAAGGCAACTGTCAATACAACGTACAATGAATTGCCAGATTCAAACGGGCCGCGCAATCGATAAAGCAAATCCGAGTGTGTCAGTCGCTCTTGTATGCAGTAAATGATGACATAAAATCCCACATAGCTGATTACCTGAGTCAACTGACGCCAGCGGTTCGGATTCGTCATAAGTCGTCTTCCAACATAATAGCTCATAAAAGGTATAATAAAAGCATCGCTGGCAACATGAAGACCAAACGCCATTCGTCCAGAGCGTAAGTAAACATTGCCTAGTAGTAACAGCGAAAAGATCGCCATCCAGCGCTCAGCTTTATCAAGGGCTACAGCTTGCCTTTTTTTGAAACGCCCATTAACCAAGAATGCGATAAAAAGGGCTCCGAACAGAAGACGAGTGGGATTTAGTAGCTCTTGGAGAGTAATTTGCGCTGGATTGTCGTAATAAAAGTCGCTACTGTGAGTGTCTGTTTGAAATCCGGATGATTGGAAAATAACCGCTCCATCCGTTTGCCGTATTAGGTCTAGTACTAGCGGCGCCGCGGCAAGCCAGACCAGGAGCACAATCGCCCCACGATTCATAATCTGGTGTAGAAGTATCAAAAGCCACGGTAAGGCGGCAAGAATCAAGAGTTCCGTTGCCATCGTTGGACAAATTCTTTAGCTTTCAAAAGTTTTACCCTTGCTCTATCTTCGGTTTGGGGAGTCCGGCTTGGTAGCGAAGCCATTGCCATAGGACCAACATGACGAACATCGTATTTGTCACAAGATAGCGACTCCACATTCGTCGCGGTTCTTGCAAAAGTCTAAACAACCACTCTAGGCCGTTCCGCTGCATCCATAAGGGCGCCCGGGGTATGACTCCGGCCAATACGTCAAAACTCCCTCCTACTCCGTGAACGAGCGGGACTTCCATGGATGATAGGTATTGCTTAACCCATAGCTCTTTCTTGGGTGTCCCGAACGCAATGAACAAGATATCAGGCCGAGCCTTTCGAATCTTCTTTACGACCTTCGGCTCTTCCGCGGGGGTATAATAGCCGTGCTGCGAACCCGCAATTTGGGCTCCGGGATAGTCTTGGCGAACTACTTTGAGAACCCGTTGGAGCACGTCGTTTGTGGCGCCAAAAAAGAAGATGCGATAGCGCTTTTCATTAGCTCTCTTAAGCAGTTCATACATTAAATCTGTTCCATTCACTCGGCCCGGCAGAGGATTACCGATTAGTCGTGAGACCCAAACGACAGGTACTCCGTCGGCTCCTATCAAGTCGGCGGCAAGCACGCTTTGTTCGAGATCCTTATCGGTGCGCATCTTGACAAGCTTGGCGGCATTGACGACTGCGATGTAATGCGGCCTCCCAGACCTAATAAAGTCCTCAATTCGCGTGGCAAATCCCTCAAGATCGAGTTTCGTTATGGGACAGCCTAGCACATTTACCCATTCCATGTTTGCGGCCTCATATTCGGGCTGAAAAATTATCTCCAAGGGTTGCAGAACATCCGGGCAGGTTACCTTCACCTTCACTGTCAGCAAAACTAGAGAAAATATCGAGTATGTTCTCTACGGTACTAGGTCGCAGCCATTCCTGCATCGTGCGGAGCGACTACGTAAAAAATCGTCCTAGAGCCCTTGATGAGCACTTATCATCGTACCGCCGCGACGAGGCTCCCTTGGAATTCGACCGCTCCAATATCACAGGTCCCCACCCGCAGTTGCCCAAGCTGGTCCATGGGTGGGCACGCGTTGTCGTCGCCGGCATCGATGGCTCGGCTGGTGGCCAACAGCGGGAAATGCCCCTCACCTGGCAAGCCATTGTCGGTGAACGCGCCCAATCCAGGATTGCCAGTTAGATCAAAGGGTTGCAACTCAACCGTGCAGTTGGTCGGATCACCGATGACGTTATGGCCTTGTGAGGTGATCACACCTGAACAGTCTGACCCGCCTAATGGGGCAGTGTTGAGCGCGATGATTGTGTTAAGTAAGCGCACCGAACCACCTGGCAAGTTTAAGAGGCCACCTCCGTCGCCGAAGAAGAGAGGACTGCCGCTGCAGGTAGAGTTGCCGGCGATAGTGCTGTTGATGATCGTTACCGCGCCCCCGGCGTTCAACAGACCACCACCGCCACGGACACTACCGCCGGCGCCGCAGGCAGAGTTACGAGCAACGGTGCTGTTGACAAGTGTCACGGTGCTAGCGCCGAGCGCGAGGCCGCCACCCGGGCCTGTCGCCGTATTATCGGCGATGGTGCTGTTGATGATCGTTAGGGCGTCCCTCTGGCTTAACAGGCCAGCACCGGCGCCAGCGTCGGCGCCGAGAGCAACGTTATCAACGATGCTGCTGTTGATGATCGAAACGGTACCATCTTGACTATGGATGCCAGCGGCGTTGCCGTTGTCGCCGGCGACGGCAATATTGCCGGAAATATTGCTATTGATCAGCGTCAACGCACCCCCCATGTTGGAGAGGCCTCCGCCAATGCTGCTGAAGCCGCCGAAGGCAACATTATCTATGAGAGTGCTTCTTAGAATCGTCACGGTACCAAGGTTAAAAATACCTCCACCCGAGAACTCCACTCGGCCGCCTCGCAAGGTGAGTCCCTCCAGTGTCAGAGACCCCGTTGCCGCCACATGCAGGAGGCGAAAGTCGAGAGCGTCGGCATCCCGTTCAATAACAGTGGAACCAGCGCCAACGCCCTTAATGGTTAGCTTGCGAGTAATTGATGGCAGACCATTTGGACCACCCGTCTGGTTGTCAACTGCCATCAAGGCGTAGGTGCCCTTCCCTAGCCGAATCTCGTGCCGCAAGCCCGGCTGGACGTTGGCCTGCTTGATAGCGGCGATGAGGCATGACACATCGCCGCCGCGACAGTGAAACGTTCTTGCCTGGACCGGTTGCGAGAGTATCAGGATGAACAACAATGAAGCCATGGTTAGGAAACTGCCCTGCATCTTCACTTGCCGGCGGCTACTGCGTTGTCCGCTGCATCTAGTCGGACACTGAGTATGGTTCCTCGTGATGTAACCTGCAGAACGAAGGGGGTGTGTCATCGGATGCTCCATGTTCGCTCGAGTGTCGATAGCAAAAAATGCGGTCTCAGGATCGGAAGGCTGCGCGATGCCCGGGATTAATTTTGTACCATGCACTATTTCGAACCCGAAGAAAAACGCCAGCCGCCGTCCAAGCCTTGTACAGAAGTAGCAGTGGAGAACGGTCATCTGGAGAAGCATGTTCCGGCAAGATTCGGTCCCTGTCCAAACGGAGCAGACTCAAGGGAGGGAAGGGGACCATTTGCGCAGCCATAGTTCAAATGCGGAGATCAAAAAACCCCTCTGGTAAGCTTGAAAACGACTGAGATGAACGAGTCGGAAGCCATTGGATAAGATACTGAATACGTTGTCCACGGCGCTGGATTGTAGCCATTCCCGAGACCGTGCCGAAAAGCTCCATAGGAAATCGTCCCAGAGTTCCCGGAACTGCGGGCCGGCCTAGCCCTCTAAGGGGTGCAAAGCCTTGCTTGAGCCGGTCTACGAGACTATGGGGTAAAAGTTTTTGGGCGAGCAGATGCTTTTTAGCTGCTGCCGCAAAGTCCGATGGTTGGAAATTTCTCCGTTAAAGACGATATGGTAGCACCCATCGGCAGAAGCGATAAGTTGAGCGCCACCGGCCAAGTCAATAATCGATAATCGGTAATGAGCGAGTCTGATTCGGTCTCCTATCCGCATGCCCTCGCCATCAGGATTACGGTGCGCCAGAGCATCGTTCATTGCTTGCAAGAGCGTAGCGGCTTCAATTCCAAACGGGTCGCCCCAGTATCCAGCTATGCCGTACATGCTATTTTTGGTTATCCAGGGTTTCCTGTGAATGGGTATTTGCCGCAGAGACACAGAGTTCACAGAGTTGGAGTTAGATATCATTACAAGCTTTTCGCTCAGCGTCTGCAGCTTGCTTTGAGTTTAGTCGGACGGCGCCTCAGCGGTAATTTTCCCCTCACGCCTTACTACTCACCGGTGAGGCGTCACATGTGTCCAGTTAGGAGTTACACCTCAAAGGCACAGAGTTCGCTGGGTACTGCGTCATTTTTTTCAATTAAAAACCTTTCCTGGGTATGCACTTGATTCCCTCTGCCCAGCATTTGGCCCCACAGGTTGCGCGGCAGCAAGTCGGCAGCCACAAGAAGCAGCGGTCAGGGGAATGATGTGCATAGCCATAAAACCTTTTGTTCTTGATTACCGTGGGTCAGGGACCGATAGAACCGAGATTTTGTAAGAACAGGCTGGACAAATCCTGTCGCTTGGGCTACTGTAGGGTCGATGAATCCAGGCAAGCCATCCAGCGGTAATCCTAGCGTCGAAGAACTTATCACAGAGAATCATTCCCTGCGAGAACAGTTGATCAAGGCGCAGGCCGAGATCGAACGGTTGCGCAACGCGCTTGAAGAAGCGCTGCGATCGCTCAAGCGGCAAGCGGCGCCGTTT
>Ga0326597_10002788_pt1 | contig 25872 bp, 30 predicted proteins | sample RVTome_12_FD_203789 | JGI IMG/M metagenome (GOLD analysis project Ga0326597, IMG submission 203789) | Soil microbial communities from uranium-contaminated site in the Upper Colorado River Basin, Wyoming, United States - RVT100D185 | ecosystem: Environmental > Terrestrial > Soil > Contaminated >... | reverse complement strand
ACATCAATAGACCCTGGGCGCCGTGATGTGCGTCTTACTGTCATGGTCTGGCCCAACGAGGTGTGGGTGAACGATCAGCCGTTCTCGGTGCCCGTTCCATTCGACAGCTTCTATCGGGAGCACTACCGGGCGGTGGTGGGCTTGGTGTATACCTTGACCGGGAGCCGCGCCGGTTCAGAGGACATCGCCCAAGAAGCATTTCTGCGCGCGCACCGGGACTGGACCAAGGTCGAAGCCCTTGAGCACCCCGGCGCCTGGGTGCGGGTGGTGGCGCTCAATCTAGCTCGTTCGGGTTTGCGCCGGCTCGCGGCCGAGGGTCGAGCGGCGGCCCGGATAGGTGGCAGAGCCTCATCGCCGTTTCCGGAACTCGAACCCCACAACGAGCGATTCTGGCGGACAGTGCGCACGCTCCCCCGGCGCCAACGCGAGGTGGTGGCACTCCATTACCTCGAAGACCTCTCGGTCGCAGAAGTCGCCCGCTTGCTCTCCGTCGCCGAGAGCACCGTCAAGAATTCGCTGGCCAAAGCGAGGAGCACACTCGCTCGCCGACTGGAGGTGGATCTATGAACATCGACGATCTGGGACGGGACGCGGCCCAGGAAGTCCGGCGCCAGGCCGAGTCGATTCGTGTGTCAGCCCCTACATTGGGCCGGAAGTCACGATGGTTGGCCCCGGCCGCAGCTAGCGCGGCGGTCGTGATCCTCGCCACCGCGCTCGGACTCATGATCCGCGATCAACCCGACCCCCCCATCATCACCAGACCCGCCACCACGACAACAACGATTGTTCAGGAACCAACGACAACCACTACTCCTACCACCACGATCACAATTGCAGTCGGTCCCGTTCTCAGCTCGCCCCCTGCCGAGCCCCATATCCAGGTGGGTCTCAACGACGTAACGCTGATCTTGAGCCTCGAGGGCGATGTCATAGGACATGTCCAACCGCCGCTGATCGGCCCCGAGTTCTATCAGTTCCGACAGAGACGCTTGACCGAAGATGCCACCTCTTCTGTCAACGTCCCCGATGGCTGCCAGGTCGACGCAGTACTCGAACCAGGCACGAGATGGATGGTCTTCTGTCGCCAGGTCACTGGCAATCCCGACCCCACCATTGCAATCCTCAGCGCAGATGGAACGGTCGAGGTAATTGGACGGATACCTCCCGGGCCTGTTGGGAGCACCACGGTCGGCCACTGGAGGGAGGTTTTCGTGCGTAACGACGGTGCGATTTTGGCTCAGTACTCAGGCGAATGCGAGATTCCGCATGCCATGTTCATCATCGACGGAGTCGCCCGGCATGCCAGTGGTGAGGGGTTCTGGGATGAACAATCGGTGCCTAATTCCTTGACCTATGGATGGCTTCCGGATGGCCGCGCCTTGGTGTGGACTGAGCACGAATCCGGTTGTGGCTCCCCCGATTCCGATCCCGGGCTCTATGCCTACAACATCGATGGCAGCCGCCAGCTCCTGCTTCCATTCTCGGACTTTCCGGCCTGGGCCCGAGTCGCCGATTCAGCGACAGCGGGACTCGCCGGACAAACCTGGCTGCGAGCGAGCTTTGGGCATGGCATCTTCGGTTCCGACGGCAATCAGTACGTCGCCGATCCGCTCCTCTCATATGCGAGCAAGACGGTTGCTTGGGACCGCAGTGACGGATTCGTCTATCTGACAGAGGACGGAATGCTCCGCTGGTGGCGCCCCGACAGAGACATAGACGTGATGCAGTTCAGTGCCACCGACATATCCCTCGGGATCGTTGACGTCCTCGATGCCGGAGGACGGGTGGTTGTCCTTGACCGCGGCGGGAGACTGGTCGCGGTGGACCTATCAACTGGTGAGGAACGTGATCAACCCCCTGATCTGATTCGCCGACTCGACTCCGGTGGACTTAGTTGGTCCAGTTGGGGTCGGACTATCACCATCGAATGGCCTGATTGGTCAAACGTTGAAAGGGGCGAGGGGAGCGAGATGCTCCCGCCGTTCCCCTTGCCCGAGTTGGTGGTGACCGCTCCCAACGGACCGCTTCGATTTGAAGTGGGCAGCTTTGAGCAACCGTTTGCGGTCCTCCATGACTTTGACGGCCGCAGGGTGATCGTCTCCATCGAGGCGTCCGAACCGGCCGCCGGCCCGCGCACGGTCTATGTGATTGATCTCGAGTGTCGCTCCTGCACTGAGGTTCTCATGGTCGGGTACGACTCGTTCGATCTCGTAGGGGAGCTGCGAACGTCCGGCCCGCTTGAGATACCTCTCTTGACAGGTGCGTAAATACTCACTTGTTCTAGTCAGGCAATGGATGCTGTCTTAAAGGCCCTCAACGACTCTCATCGTCGGCGGGTACTGGACGAACTCTTCAATGAGGACGGCCAGACCCTCCTGCAGCTGAGCTCGCTCCTCCCGAGTATGACCCGGTTTGGAGTGATGAACCATCTCAAGGTCCTCGAGGACGCGGAGCTCGTCGTCAGCCGCAAGGTGGGTCGCAACAAGCTCCACTACCTGAACCCCATTCCCATTCGATTGGTCCACGACCGTTGGATCGACAATACATCGCCCCTTGGATCGGCGCTCTTGCCGGACTCAAGAACCGCCTCGAGAAAGGAACCGAACCCGTATCGGCACCTGTTCACGTCTATCAGGTCTTCATCGGCTGCAAGATCGATGACGCCTGGCGCGCCATCACCGATGGCGACCAAACCGTCCTGTACTACTACGGCACCCGGGTCGAGTCCGACTGGAATCCCGGCTCACCGATCAGGTACACCTACCCGGACGGCAGCGTGGCGGCCGACGGCGCGGTGATCGCTATCGACAAGCCTCGTCGGTTGGACATGACCTTCCACCCCCGTTGGGATCCGGAGACCGAAAAGGGCGGTCCGGTCCGGATGGTGTGGAACGTCGACGATGCGGATGGCGCGGTTCGCTTGAGTGTCGAGATATACGACCTGGTTCCCAGAACCCGCGCCTTCGACGAGTTCACCGGTGGCATCTCATACATCGTGTCCGGTCTCAAGACCCTGCTCGAAACGGGAAGATCTCTTCAAGCGATTGCTTAGACATTGGAGAGAAACTCAACCGCCTCCTCGGGGTGAACGAAGCGGTGGAACTTCAGGTGGGCCCACTCAGAGTCTGACAGCGCCTCCAGATATCGCTTGTGGTTCTTGTCATAGGTGTGCCATGACCACAGAATGATGTTCTGCTCGGGATTGAGAGATAGCAGGTTGGTCCATCTCTCGCGATTGCCGTTCCACAACTCCTGTCGACGCCGCATCCTCCCGAACGTACGGGCCACGACCCGCCGCATGACGACGCCGCGGGGATAGGCCAGGACGACCACAGTGTCGGCGGCTGCCCACACCAGGTCACGAACCGTGGAGTAGTTGCCGTCCACCACCCATGCATCACCGGCCACCACCTCCGAGATCCGGCGCCGGAGCTCATCGTCGGGCAAGGGGGTCCAACCAGGCTGGTGATAGATGGCGTCAAGTTCGATGTGAGGCACGCCAAGTCGGGCGGCCAACGTCGCTGCGAACGTGCTTTTGCCCGACCCGGTGGTGCCCACCACTGAGACTCGGCGCATTCCCGGGACCGCAGCCCCGGTCATATCACTCGCGCCAGGACCAAGCCTGCCGCCAGCGCCACCATCGACCAGGCCAACAATCGCAGGGGCCGTTCCCAGGTCGCAAGGACCCTGGCCTCATCCCACACCTCAACGGCATCAGTCTGTTCGAGGTGAAGTTCGGCCCGATCGACGCGTCGACGGACATAACGCGCTGGCGTGCTGAGAACCCGCTGGGCTGCAGTCACCAGGGAAGCGCCCACGGCGAGGAGCACGGCTCCGACGGACACCATCTCGGTCTGAGCCCAAAAGCCAACCAGCACCGGGAACCCGCCCCATGCCAGAGCGAACCCGGTCGTGGTGTGAAGCCATCCGGGCCGTTCAAGGGCATAGCCCGTTGCAAGCAGGGATCCGATTACCGCCCACAACCACACCCATTGCGAGATGACTGACGCCCCGACGGCGGCGACCACCAGAGCCGCCGCCAGTCCGGTAGCTCCCAGGCCCCACAGAACCCGATCGCTCAAGCTGGTTCTCAGCGGCCGTCCCTTGAGTTCGTCGAGAGCATGGGCAGCGACTCCGGTTCCGAAGAAGAACGCCACCAGGGTTCCGACCAGTCGCTGCCAGTCGAGGGTTGGCGCCAAAGCCGCTCCCATTGCCACATACGAGAGGTGCCACGCTGTGTACGGGGGATGGAGAATCGCCAGCAGGTCACCCACCCTCGTGCCGGGCTTCGCGTAGAAGGCCGGGTTCTTCACGGCTTACGGCCCCACATGACCAGGCCCCCTCCGAGAGATAATCGACGGCTCCTGACCTCGACAAACCCAGCTTCTCGAAAGACCGAATCCAAATCTGGATGTCGCTGATGAAAGTCTTCGATTGAGGGCCGCAGGAACTTCCCCACCTCGTACCAGCCTTGGCCAATCAGACGACCGGCGACGGCAAGCATTCCATTCGCATAGACACGCCAGGGCACGTACCAGGTGGTCGGAAGCCCAAACTCGACCATGCCCAATCGGGAGCCCGATTTCAATACTCTCCAGAACCCCGCCAGACAGGCAATCGGGTCGTCGACATAGCGAAGCAGGTAACCGAACGTAACGCCATCGAATAGATCGGGACGAAAGGGCAGTCGCTCACCTCTGGCCAGCACCCGGCTCGGACCCGGATGTTGACCGAGCATCGCCGACGAGAGATCGGCTCCAACGACGGTGTGGCCTGACTTTTGGAGCAGCCGGGTTATCGAACCGGTGCCTGTCGCTACATCGAGGACGAGCCCACCTGGCGGCAGTTTTAGACCGGCGACCATAGTGGCGCGCCAGCGCTTGTCTTGACCAAGGCTGAGCACGGAGGCCCAACGCTGATAGGTCGGAGCGATCGGAGCAAACAGTGTTCTCGCCGTATTGTTGGGAGTCGCAGCGGGCACAGGGCGATTCTGGCTTGTGACCTACCTTTACAGCCAGTCAAGGACTGATTTGTTGCCAAGGAACCACTGGGAGAGGTAGGCCACCCTCTCGGCCACCTTCTTCTTATCCTCGAACAATCTATTGAAAGGAGCTATGGGCAACTATCCACGCAGCATCCTGCTCCGACTCGCCGGGGCGCTCGTTTCCATCGCGGTTTGGTTCGGCCTGATCGTCTTGGCGCTCTCGGGCATGGATAGCGGCGTCACTGTTCCGGACGGACTGCAGGACGGGTGGCCTATGTGGGGGGCGGCGGCAGTCATAACGGTGATCGTCTTCCTGGTGCTGCGGCGAGCCACACTCGGACCGGGTTGGGGAAGCTTCTTGATTGGCCTCCTGATTCCGGAAGCGGCCTTCTTCATCAACCGCATGGCAGACACTGAGGTTGGCAGGGTGTTCTGGATCGTGACCGCAGCGCTCATCCTCATCCCCCTGCCGAGCAGGAAGGCGGCTCGGGCTGCCACCAGCTAGTCGTCAGGAGTACCTGGCCACCCAACTTCCGTTCTTGTGACGGTTGACCGGCCATATACCGGTCAACCGTCACAAGAACGGAAGGAAGCGGTCAGCCCGACGCTTCGACGATGACGGTGCCCACCATGTTTGGGTGGATGCTGCAGACATAGGGATATCTGCCCGACGCCGCGAACGTATGCGAGAAGGTGCCACCGGTGATCAGCTCGCTGCGAAAGCCTTCTCCAACGACGTCGTGAGCAGTGCCACCGTCATCCCATACCCAGGTGACGGTTTCGCCGGATTCCACCGTGATCTCATCGGGGTCATAAGCGAGATCTCGAAGAAACACGGCGGGACCATCAGGAGGGGTGACTGCCGCCCCATCGGTGCCGGCACAGGCGGTTAGCAGAACCAGAGACATTCCAATGGTGAGTGCACGTTTTGACATGTTCGTGAAGGCAAGTTGATCGCGCTTAGATTCGCAAAGCGAGGGCCGGTAGCCTCACCGTTTGTGGCCTTCATTCCCGAGCTGCGTGTCCATGGGGTATCGGGGACCCTGCCCAGGGACATGCTCTACACCGATCCGCTGCCCAGGGACCAGGTCGGTTGGACCAGGGTCTATCGACGCCGGATCCAATCGGATTCTCCTGAGGCTTTCCGCTGGGGAGGGGTCACCTCGGGGGCGGCCATCACCGCCTTCTGGTTGTTGTTGCTCCCCTTCGCCCTGGCCAATACCGCGGGATGGATGGCTGCACCGAGAGCCTGGCGGGTTCCTTTCGTCTCCTTGATAAGGCTCGCTTGCCTCATGCTGACCGGGATATTCGTGCTGGAGGCGGTGACCGTCATCGTCGACTTGCCCTGGCACCGCCTGGGTGGGCCGGCGCCAATCGTTTCAGCAATCCCCTTGATCGGCGACACACTCGCCGACCTTGTCGAATGGGCCTGGGTCAACCCGCGCTGGATCGGCGCGTTACTCATGATGGCGTCGCTATTGGTCATGGTCGTCCTGACGATGGTGGCGAGCAGATCTCATTTCGAGAAGCGATCCACGGCCTTTCGGCGGGTTTGGAGCCCGGCCATCGACGCACTCGTCGCCGAGGGCGAGGACCCGCGCGACCTCACGGTTCAGGCCACTTCACCATCGGACCCGTCGATGTGGGGCCGACCTCCCACGGCTGATCGGTTGGCCCGGCTGCATGTTTCGTTTGGCATCGCCTTGATCGGATTGGCTGCAGCCGCCATCGCCAGCGGTGGTGTCGAGAATCTCCCAAACACGCCAACTGGCCTCCTGACCTTGGCGCTGGTGGCGGTTGTGATCGTCGCCACCCTCTTTGCCCAGACCGCCACCGGGTACGGAGTTGTGGATCGGATCATCGCTTGGCTCCCGATCGTTTCGGTCGCCGCCAGCGCCAGCGGGCTGGCCGCCTTCGTGCTGAGCGACGCCCAACCCTCCCGCCATTTGCCGGGCTTGCATGACCTCGTCTTCATCTTGGTCGCCGTCCTAGGTGCATCTGTCCTCCTTGCCTTCGTGTGCGGGTTCAGCGCCCGGCCCATCGCCCTTATGGTGATCGGTGGAATGGCTGGTGGTGGGCTCGGAGCCGGCCTGGCAATGGCCGCCGAGAGAGGACTCGGCACCGGTAGCGCCCTTCCCAACGGGTTCGGATGGTTCGCGGCCGCCAGCCTGTTTGGTTTCCTGTTGATCGCAGCGGTCTTTGCGATCCGCTTCGCCTGGATGGGGCGCCGCAGCCTTCACCCGGATCGTCACGACCCGCGGGCAGTCGGCTTGCCGATGCAGGCTCTAAGGGAAACTGTTCCGGCAGTCGAAGCGGCCTTTGACGTACTTGTCGTGGCTTTGGCGGGAGTTGTGGCCGTCGTGGTGGCGTTCCGCTGGCCGGACCTCTTCGGCCAACAGCTACCCGCCATCGACCAGGAACCGTTCTCGCCGTGGCTGGGCTATGCCGCTACGTGTCTCTTCGTGACGATCGTGTTGATGATCACGCTGGCCTTTGCGCTGATGCGAAGGGGCAGGCAGGCCGTGACAACAATCATCGGCGGAGCCGCAATGCTGGCGGTGGCCCGCTTTGGCGTCCCGGGGACCAGGGTCCTCGGAATCCCACTCGATCTGGGGACCTTTCCATCGGTTGCGGCGGCTGTGGCGGTCCTACTTCCGGCCTCTTTCATCATCACGCGAATCATCGGTGGGCTTCGCAACGAGGACAAAAGACGTGGAGTCGGGATTATCTGGGACCTGGCCGGGATGTGGCCACGGTGGTACCACCCGTTCGCCCCTCCCCCCTATGGACCGCGGGTCGTGACCGACCTCCGGACCGAGGTCGAGCGCCGTCTGGGGCAGGACGACATGATGCTTTTCGCCGCCCACAGCCAGGGTTCGGTTCTGGCCTCGGTGGTGATTCGGCAATTGGACGATGACCAGCAAAGTCGGCTTGCCTACCTCACCTACGGCAGCCCGGTGGAACGGCTCTACAGGCGCCTGTTCCCGGCCCACTTCACGAGCGAGTGGATTGCCGGACTGCGGACAGAGCTCGAAGGTGCGCGCGGTCTGCGGTGGCGCAACCTCTACCGCCGTACCGACCCGATCGGGGGCCGCATCGACGGAGTCGCCGACCTGGAACCCATCGATGACGTGGGTCGCAGCCATAGCAGCTACGAATTGGAGCCCGAATACGACCTGGCCCGGGACGCGATTTGGAGGCTGCTGACTTTGCCACAATGAACATCTGTGGAAGCGCCAGATGTAGTGGTCATCGGGGCCGGCATCGTCGGCCTGGCTACGGCTCTGGCTCTGACCGAGGGGGGCGCCACGGTCACGGTCGTCGACAAAGAGAACCTGGTCGCGGCCCATCAGACCGGGCACAACTCGGGCGTGATTCACACGGGCATCTATTACAAGCCCGGTTCGCAGAAGGCGAAGTTGTGTGTTGACGGACGCAATCGGATGCTGCAGTTCTGCCAGCAAGAGGGCATCCCGACCAGGATCCCCGGCAAGGTGGTGGTGGCGACGAGTGAGGCACAAGTACCCGCGCTCGAGGAACTGCATCGCCGGGCCGAGGCCAACGGGGTAGATGCGGTCAAACGGATCGATCTCACCGAGTTACGAGAGCTCGAACCCAACGCCACCGGAGTAGTGGGTCTTCATGTCCCCGGAGCCGGCACGGTGGATTTCCGCCAGGTAGCCGCAGCCATGCAACGGCGTCTTCTCGCGGCGGGCGGGGAGGTTCACATGGGGACGGAGGTGAAGAGCGCCTCGAGGACCGGCTCGCTTTGGACGCTGAGTTTCGACGGGATGGGCAAGGTTAAGGCTCCCCGAGTGGTGGCATGCGCCGGGCTCCAATCGGATCGGATGGCGCATCTACTGGGGTTGAAACCTCAACTCAGGATCGTCCCGTTCCGGGGCGAGTACTGGCATCTCCGGCGTCCCGAGCTGGTCAATGGCCTCATCTATCCGGTTCCCGACCCCCAGTTCCCTTTTCTGGGAGTGCACTTCACCAAGGGCATCAATGGCGCCGTAGAGGTCGGGCCCAACGCCGTTCTGGCCTTTGCCCGCGAGGGCTACTCCTGGGGTCGCATCGTTCCGCGCGAACTCCGCGAGATCCTGGCAACCCCTGGTCTAGCGAAGCTGGCCCGCCGCTACTGGAAGACCGGGGTCGGGGAAATCGCCCGATCATTGATTCCGGCATTACTGGTCCGAGCCGCCCGCCACCTCCTCCCGTCGATTCGAGGGGGAGACCTGGTCAGGGCCGGGGCCGGGGTGCGGGCTCAGGCCCTCTCCCCGGACGGGAGCCTCGTCGACGATTTCGCTTTCGCCGAAGGAGAGGGTGTCCTCTCGGTGCTCAACGCACCGTCTCCGGCGGCGACTGCGTCCCTGGCCATTGGCGAGGAGATCGCCACTCGCCTTCTGAGCCAACCCGGATAGCCTGTTTCCGGTGCGCCGTCTTATGGCGGTCGTGGTGGTGTTGTTCCCCGCGGCCTGCACTCCTGGCGAAGCCATTCTGACCGTCCAACCTTCCGACGTCTCAAGCCACATCGAGGTGGAGATGATCGGGACTCCCGAAAACACGCTCGACGTCTCTATCGGTGACCTCGAGCAGGGTGATACGACCTGGGCCCTGCAACGACTCGAGCTCCAAGGAATCGCTCGCAACTGGCGAACCACAGTCGAGCTTCCAGCGACCTCATTCGTTCTGGACGACACCTCCATTACTCCGGCTGACAGCAACGCCCGGTCAATCGATCTCTCTCGCAACGACAGGTTGGAAATCATCATCCGGGTCGGTCCTGACCGGCCGCTACGGCCCGGCCTGCACCTGGTCGAGTTCGAGATACCTGTCACGGTGGCCCGCCTGAGTAGCCCTGTAGGGAATCCCTATTCGGCCAGGCTGGCGATATCGATGCGACACAGGGTCATGGACCCGGTCCGACGCGAACAGACCCAGACCTTCTGCGACGAGGCCGTCCCACTAGTCGAATTCAGAATCCCAACGAGCTCGGAGCTCAACATTGTCATTGAGAGCGCCGGGAGAAACTTGACCCAGGCGCAGGCGAGCGAGGTCGGTCGCGATGCCCGTCAACTGGCCGATGAGGCTGATGCGTTTTACGCCTCAGTTAGCACCAGCCTTTCGACGGACAGACTGGTCGGTGTGATCGCTGAGATATGCAGAATCCAACTGAAAGCCATGGGAGTGACCGGCGGCCCGTAACCGTTCAGGGTTCCTTCAGGTTCGATCGACAGCATGACCCCGAGTCAAAGAAAGGCTGTCCGTGCGAACTCGAGTTTCGTTCCTTTTGATTGGGGTGTTCCTTACAAGTTGCGGTGGCGCGCCTGGTGGCGAGTTGGATCCGTCGAACTTCGTGGCAACCATCGACAACCCATGGTTGCCCTTCCTCCCCGGCAGCCAATGGGTCTTCGAGGATGGGACCGAAGACGGAGTGGAGCGGATCGAGGTCGTCGTCACCGACGAGACCCGCCAGATCATGGGCATCACCGCCACCGTGGTGAGAGATATTGTGACTCTCGACGGTGAGGTCATCGAGGACACCTTCGACTGGTATGCCCAGGATCGGGAAGGGAATGTCTGGTATCTGGGCGAATCCACCGAAGAGTTCGAAGATGGCGAGGTGGTCTCCACCGCCGGGTCGTGGGAAGCCGGAGTCGATGGAGCAGAGGCGGGCATCATCATGAAGGCCAACCCGACCGTTGGCGACTCGTACCGCCAGGAATTCTACGAAGGTGAGGCCGAGGACATGGCAGAGATAGTCCGTGCCGGGGAGGCCGTGGAGGTCGCCTTTGGGTCGTTCGAAGATGTCTTGGTGATCAGGGAGTGGACCCCGCTCGAGCCCGGCCTCGCCGAGGAGAAGTTCTACGCGCGCGGAGTAGGGCCGGTGCTCGAGGTCAAGGTCGAAGGCGGAGAGGGGCGGGTCGAATTGATCAGTTTCACTGCTCCCTGAGGACAAGGGCAACTATTGCGAGTTCTTCTGGTCGAAGACGAAGCCCGCCTGGCCTCATACCTCCGGAAAGGGCTCGAGCAGGAGGGCTATGCGGTCGACATCGCCGGCGATGGCGAACAAGGTCTGTGGATGGGTACCAACCAGCCTTACGACGTCATCGTGCTCGACATCCTGCTCCCCAAGCTCAACGGATTCCGGGTTTGCGCCGAGCTGCGCAGTCGTCAGATATGGACCCCCGTTTTGATGCTGACCGCAAAAGAAGGAGAACTCGACGAGGCCGAGGCTCTGGACACCGGGGCTGACGACTTCCTCAGAAAGCCCTTCTCATTTGCCGTTCTTCTGGCACGATTGCGAGCGTTGGTGCGGCGACACGGCTCGGAACGACCCACAACGCTCACGCAGGGCGACATCACCCTCGATCCCGCCTCCCACATTGTCACCGTAGATGGTGCCGAGGTCGACCTGACTCCTACAGAGTTCTCACTCCTCGAGCTGTTCCTACGCCGGCCCGGGCACGTCCTCTCCAAAGCCGCCATTCTCGAGGCCTGTTGGGATTGGGCCTTCGAAGGTGACTCAAACATCGTGGAGGTCTACATCGGGCATCTGCGGCGAAAGATCGACCCTCGATCAGGTCCAAGTCGCCTCACGACGATCCGAGGCGCCGGATACCGGTTAGAACCACCGGCCAACGAATAGCTAACCATGGGCATCAGACTTCGTACGACTTTGACTACCACCCTCATCGCCGCCCTGGCGCTGATTGCTGGCGCGCTCCTCTTTGTCGACGCTACTCGTAACCGCATCGAGACAGCGATCACCGAAGACGCCCGGGACCGCTCCACTGAAATTGCCAACGCGGTGGCAGCAAACCAGCTGAGCCCCGTGCTGGTAGTTGGTGATCCTGAGTTGGTCGCGCAGGTAGTCGACAGCAGCGGGCAGGTGGTGTCCTCCGACCAGATCATCGTCGGCCTGCCGCCGCTGGTGGCGACCGAGGATACGGGGCCTGAGATGGAGACCGAACGAGTCGAGGGCCTGGATGCACGATTGGATGACATCGGTCCGTTTGTTGTTGTAAAACATCGCCTCGATCTGGATTCAGGCAGCCTTGTGATAATCGTCGTGGGATCGCTGGGTGATGCCGGCGAGGCACTCGAAGCAGTCACACCCCTGCTCGTAGCCGGTGTTCCTGTATGGCTGGCGCTGGTGGGTGCCCTGACCTGGATCATGACGGGCCGGGCCCTGCGACCGGTGGAGCGGATCGGAGCCGAGGCGCACAATATCTCGGTTAGCGCCCTCCACCGACGCGTTCCGGTTCCCGAAAGTAAAGATGAGATCCACCGGCTGGCGAAGACAATCAACGAGATGCTCGAGCGACTCGAAGCCTCGGTCCGCCAACAGCGCCAGTTCATTAGCGACTCGTCCCATGAGCTGAAAAGTCCGCTAGCCACTCTCAAGACAATTCTCGATGTTGCCGAGCGCGGTAACGAGCCCGCGTCTTCGGAGACTTTGACAGACATGCGGGCCGAAATGGACCGCCTTGAGCATCTGGTCGAGGACCTCCTCTATCTTGCTGCGGTCGACGAGGGGCGACCGCAGCGCCGACCCGACGACCTCGACCTCGTACAGGTGGTCGCAGAGGAGGTTGCATCCGTGAACCGGCGCACCGGGCTAACGATCGACGCATCTGCACTGGTCCCGATGCGCGTACGCGGTGATCGTCATGATCTGACGCTGCTAGTTCGCAATCTCTTGGACAATGCCGTCCGTTTCGCTGCCACCGGGGTTTGGATCGAGACCATCGAGCAAGACGGGTTCGCATTCCTCGTGATTAGTGACGATGGCCCCGGGATACCTCCTCCCGACCGGAAGCGGGTATTCGAGCGCTTCGTCCGCCTGGACGAAGGCCGAGACCGGCAGTCAGGCGGAACCGGTCTAGGTCTGGCTGTTGCCGACGCCATCGCGTCAACTCATGGAGGTGACCTGGGACTCATCGAAAGCCTCCACGGGGGCGCCTCATTCCAGGTTCGGTTGCCCAAGACACAGCTGCCGTCCTAGTTACAGGTATGTTATTTGGGTGAGCATGGACTTCTGGCTCCTGGTGAGCCGCCCGGCCGCACGTTCGACGCTATGGATCGGCTGGCCCGAAAGTGTCCAGGTTGTGGAACCCGACACCGGAACTCGGCGGATCGGTCGTTCGAGTCGAGCCGATGAAGTGGTCCAGGCTGTCATCACTCGCTCCATCGACCGGGTTCTTCAACAGCTGCCACTCCTACACATCCCCGACGATCCCGCTGCGCCGGAGGCGATTCACCGAACTCGGATCGGGCTCCGCCGCCTGCGTTGTGACCTGCGCACGTTCGGGACGCTGGTCGACGAGGCGTCCGCCACCGATCTGCTCACTGCGGCCAGACGATTGTCGAACCCGCTAGGTGACCTGCGTGACAACGACGTCGTCCAGATGACCTTGGCTGCGGCTCTCGAGCAGCTGCCCGGAGTGTCCCGACTCGAAGCGCGGCCGCTCTTCGACATGCTCGAAGACGAACAGAAGCACAACCGGGAGAAGTTGCTCAAGCTCCTCGAAGGTCCCGGCCATGAAACCATGGTGACCTTCTTCCGAGAGGCCCGGTATTCGATGCCGATGACCTCGGCAGCCTCGAGACCTGCCCGCAAGGTCATGCCGGGCCTGATGGCCGACCCTTGGAATAGCCTCGAGAAAGCTGTCGGTGCACATCTCAAGGCTCCCAATGATCAACAGCTACACATGGTCCGCCTCAACGCCAAGCGCTGCCGCTACGCCGCTGACGTCCTCAGGTCCGTGGTAGGCAAACGCGTCAACGGATTCGTCGATGCCATGACGGCGATTCAGGACACCCTCGGCATCGTCAATGATGCTTCGGTCATCGGAAGCCGGTTGCGCGACGCCGCCCGTTACACGGCCATCCGCCCCCAGTTGCTTACCACCCTCCTTGGTTGGTTGGAATCGCGCGCAGCCGTGGCCCGCCAACTTTGGATCACCGACTGGCATCACGGGCGCAGACGTGCTCTCCGATTTTGGGAGTGAGCCGGGCTTAGGGTCGAAGGCCGTCCAACAGGGTTGTCAGCATTGCCGGGACTAGTTCCTCGGCAGGAGGGATACGCACCATTTCAGGTTTGTCTTCCCGACCGAGCAGGAGCTCGACTAGGCCATGAGCACCCGCCCAAAGGACCCCGGCGACTGCGGCGGCGGTTAGGTCCTGGCGGATCTCACCGGCGGCCTTGGCTTCCTCCACCAATGCCACGAGTCCTGCCAGGATCCGCAGGCCGGGATCGTTACCGAGCTCGTCCTCTGGAACCGTGAAGTCCTTGTGGACACCGAAGAGGATCGGGTACTGCTGCCAGTTCTCCATCCCGAAGCGGACGTACTCCTCCCCCAGACGTCGAATACGTTCGATGGGCCGACCCCCGGAAGCGAGCACCGGCTCCAGCTGGCCTGCGAAACGATCAAACCCCCGCCGACAAACCGCATAGAAGAGCTGCTCTTTGTCGGCGAAGTGCAGATAGATGGCCGGCGGAGTTACCCCGACCCCATCGGCGATGGCACGGATTGACACTGAGTCAATGCTGCCCTGCCGGAGGAGAAGATCCTCCGTGGCGTCGAGTATCTCTTCCTTGAGGAGCTGGCCTTCGCCCTTCCTGGCCCGGTGGCCGGTGAGGCGACGGGGTTTCACCCGGCTGGTCATACTGTCTCCTCGACCTGTGGAATTGCCCGGTGGGAACGATCTGATTCGCTGATGCCGAATCTCCGGTAGAGCGGCTGCATCCAACGGGGTGCCCACCAGTTGGCCCGTCCCGCCAGCCGCATGAAAGCCGGTACTAAAGCCGCTCGAACGATGAAGGCGTCGACTAGCACCGCCAGGGTCATCCCGATCCCGAACATCTTCATGAACATGACCTGGGAAGTGGCGAAGGCCATGAACACGACCGCGATGAGAACGGCCGCCGCAGTGACGATTCGTCCCGTGCGCTCCAATCCCACCGCTACGGCGGAGATGTCATCGGCCCCCTTGTCATGCTCCTCTTTGATGCGAGACAACAGAAAGACCTCGTAGTCCATCGACAGACCGAAGGCGATGGCAAACATGAGGATGGGCATGGTCAGATCCAGACCTCCGGTCGAAGTAAAGCCCAGAAATTCGGAGAGGTTGCCTTCCTGGAAAATCCAGACCAGTGCACCAAAGGTGGCCGAAAGCGAGAGCAGGTTGAGAACAACTGCTTTGGCAGGAACGAGCACTGAGCCGAACATCAGAAAGAGCACCACAAACGTGACCAGACCGATGATGCCAAGGGCCAGAGGAAGACTTGCGAAGAGGGCTTGTTTGGTGTCGACCAGATCGGCTGTGAGGCCACCGACCAGCACTTCCCCAGGGGTATCGAGGCCGCGTACCGCCCTCACCAGGTCTTCTGCCTCCTCCGAACTCGGCTCGACCGCGGGGATCACCGACCAGTAGTTGCCACCGCCCGCGGCAAAATGGGCATGCCCGGGCCCAGCAGGTATTACCTGCAGGCCGTCGATGTAGCTCCCGGTCGAGCTGTCAACTCGGGCGACACCATCGAGGGAGGACAGCGCAACACTGTGCTGATCGACCTGTTGATCGTCCGACGCGGTTGGTGCCACCACCTGGATTGCGGCCGATTCGAATGAGTTGAACTCGGCTCGAAGCACGTCTCCCACTTGCCGGGCCGCCGAGGATGGGGGCAGTACCCGGTCGTCAGACTGGACCAGATTGACACCGAGGAAGGGCAACCCGAGTGCGACCAAGAGAAGCACGGCAGCGGTCGCAATGGGGATGGGTCGACGCATGACTGCCATGGCGATCCGATGCCACACTCCGGTGCCAGTGGCGACCGGCCTTTGCTTGCGAACGGCGAGTTTGTCAACACGCTTCCCGAGTACAGCCAAAAGGGCAGGCAGGGCACCTACCGCTCCCACGCCTGCCAGCGCCACCACTGCGATGCCGGCGTATGCGAAGGATCTCAAGAACGGAAGTGGGAACACCATCATGGCGGCCAGCGACACCATCACCGTCCCGGCGGAAAAGGCCACCGTTCGTCCGGCGGTCCTGATGGTGCGGCGAGCGGCCTCATGACCGTCATGGCCGGCGGCGAGTTCTTCGCGGTAGCGACTCACGATGAACAACGCGTAGTCGATTCCGAGCCCCAGGCCGAGAGCGGTCGTGAGGTTGAGAGAAAAGATCGACACCTCAGTGAGGCGGGCGATGACGTCGAGGGCAAGAAACGTGCCGACGATGGCGAAGGCTCCGACCCCGAGCGGCAACAGGGCGGCGACCACCGAGCCAAACACGATGATCAGCAAGATGAAGGTGATCGGAAAGGCGATCGACTCGGACTTGACGAGGTCGGCCTCGATGGTCTCGGTCACCTCGGAGAAGAGGGGACCTTGTCCACCTACAGCGATCTCGAGTCCCTGAAAGGTACCGCGGTACTTGTCGGCGATGTCGCCTGCGGCCTCGAGCAGGAAGCTCTGATCCACGTCGAGAGAAACAAACAACATCGCTCGGTTGCCACCTTCACTCTTCAGCGAGGGTGGGGCGCCCAGAGACCAGTAGGAAGTGGCCTCGGTGACATATTCCTCGATGGCCAACTGCTCGGTAAGCGCCAACCCCGCGGCGGCAACCGCGGGATCATCGACCGAACCACCGGGGGCGGTGGCGACCATAACGACGCTGGGTATGCCGACATCGAACTGCTCGGCCAGAACCTCTCCGGCGCGGAACGACTCGGCGCTCTCATCCTGAAATCCACCGGTGGAGAGTCGACCTGCTACCCCACTGCCAAAGAAACCGGCCGCCGCCATCGCCAACAGGGTGACGATCAGGACCGGCACCCGCCGTCGGACCACAAAACTCGAGAACCTTCTCACAACGCTCCTTCTAGGCTACCCGGCTCAACTTATCAGCGATCAGTTAACACTGTCAAGTTGAGATTCCGAAGACAAATCAAACGGCTGCCGAGAGAACACACCCCTCCCTGCGGCTTCGCGCGGTCGAGGGGTGACGCGCTCGTCCCCACGAAACAGTGCTGGATACGCTCGCGGTTCATGACCCTCGACCCCACCGAGGCGCTTCTCGAGGAGAAGAGCACTTCTTATCTCGAGCTCTTCTTCGACCTCGTCTTCGTATTCGGGGTCACCCAGGTGTCGGCACTCGTCCGGGAGGACCCGACGTTCGCGGGCCTTGGCCGTGGGAGTCTGCTGCTTCTGATGTTGTGGTGGTCGTGGTCGCTATACACGTGGACGACCAATTGGACCGGGACCTCCAACCTCGGAATCAAGCTCTCTTTGATCGGGGCGATGGCCGCAGCCCTTGTCATGGCAGCAGCGGTCTCCGATGCTTTCACGACTGGCGGGATCTGGTTCGCCTTCAGTCACTTGGTTGTTCGAGTCTTCGTGGGCGCCATGTATTGGATGGGTTCAAGGCGCAGCAGCGCCCAGCGGGCCGCCCTCATGACCTTTCTCCCGCTCTCGTTGTTGGCGCCGATTGTGGTTCTCGCCGGAGCCTATTTCGACGGCACAACCCGCCTGATTGTGTGGATCCTGGCGATTGTCATCGACATGTTGAGCGCCGCCAGCGCTGGTCGGGCAACGTGGGAGATCGATCCGGGACATTTCGCCGAGCGCAACGGGCTGTTTGTGATGATTGCCCTTGGCGAGTCGATCGTGGCGATCGGGATCGGAGCCACCCTCACTGACCGCAAACCGCAATTGATCGCGTCATTGATCCTTGCGTTCGCTGGCGCCGCTGTGCTTTGGTGGTCGTACTTCGAACGTGCCGCCAGAGCAGTCGAGGAGTACCTCAAGAAGGCTGAAGGCCAGGAGCGAGGTCGATTCGCACGTGACGCCTATACGATCCTGCATCTCCCAATCGTGATCGGGATCGTCTTGTTCGCCGTCGCTGCCGAGGAGGTGGTTGCCCATCCCGACCAAGCACTATCGCCCGAGATGCGGTTTGCTCTCGTGGTCGGTGTGGGACTCGTCCTTCTCGGGATCGTCGCCGCGGCCTACCGGGCCATCCACCAGGTTCCCTACGAGCGGATGGTGGCGGCGGTGGCTGTCGTCCTCTTGGCATTCCTCGCAGCCGACGTCCGGGCAGATGTGCTCATGGCAGTCGTGGTTCTGATCGTCGGCCTCGCTCTGTGGAGGGAGCGACTGAATCCAAGAAAGGAGGTCAAGTGATCTCGTTAGGAAACAGGACCAATGAGACGCGTGTTGTCGACCCGACCGGTGCCGAAGTGGTGCTTACCGAAAACTATCTCTCCATTCGCGTCGGCGGTGAAGGGTGGGGCGCGGGTATCGCGTACCGGGGGCCTCGATCCGTATCCCACGAAGGACGACGGGTCTCTATCCGCGATTACGTCTTGCTCACCCGACTCGTGTTGTTGGCCATCGTTGCTTTTTGCATCACCATCAGGAGGGCTACCAAATGACTGATCCCAACGTTTCCGCCGACGCGGTGGGGACTCGACTCCAAGCAAGCCTCGGCACTCTTCTAGGCGACGTGAGTGCCGCCTCTGTGTTCTCGGCGCCGGTAACGGCAGGCAACGACCTCGTGATCACCGCCGCAGCCTGGGAACGTGGCGGTGGATTCGGGTTCGGGGCTGGGGGCGGAGACAGCCCGGAAGGGTCAGGTTCGGGAGGAGGCGGCGGGGCAGGCGGTGGTCTGCAGGGACGGCCGGTGGCAGTGATCAGAGTGGGCAAGGACGGCATCGAGGTCCGCCCGGTCATTGACTACACGAGGCTCGGAACCACCGTCCTCCTGTCGGCACTGGGGGTCTGGCGGGCATTGCGCCGATAAGCCTCTCTGCTAGTGGCGCACGTCAACGCCACCGAATAGAACGGTGGCGTTGATGTCGAGACGGGGGGCATCCGGAGCCAGGCTGTCCTTGGTCGTCGCGTTGTCGAATCCACCGAAAATCGGGAGTCCCTTGATCGTCACCTGCCAACCCTGCGGCACCCGAATCTCGATACCGCCGAAGGCCGTAAACGCGTCGAAACTGGCTCCCGGGGCAGGGTGAGCGTCGCGGAGATCGACCTCGACGCCGCCAAAAATGCTTCCGATGCTGCCGCCTTGAAACTGCTTCGAATGGGAGGCGATCTGGCTGCCGGAAAACACCGTGAAACCGCTGATCCGGTCGCCCGCTTCAGCCGTCCTATTCCCGAGTCCCCGCCCGGCGATCACAAATACTCCAACGAGGATGAGCAGAGCCGGCACCACCACCTCCAGCGTCTCCACTACCCCGGTCGACCTCAGCAACAAGGCCGCGCCGACAATGATGATGATGAGCGGTATCTGCCAGTGTTTGGGATTGGAGAAATAGGAAATGGCGCCAGCCGCGATAACCACCACGGGCCACCACATCGAGATGACATCGCCAGCGTCCAGAGTGCCTGCGTAGTCGAGAAGCAGTAACACCCCAACGATCGCCAATAGCGAACCAAAAAAGACCCGGGCCCAGTTCATGAGTCCTCCTCGTAGCAATCATATGAGGCGAGTTGTCACGATGAATCGGGAGGGGCCTAGCGTTACCGGATGCTTGAGATCGGGGAGGAGCTGAGTCCCAAGAAGTCATTCGTGTGGGCGGTCGAATGGCCCGGATGGTGTCGCAGCGGACGCACCGTCGAGGTTGCCCGTGAACTGCTAGTCGCCGTTGGGCCCCGTTATGCCACGGTGGCCAGAACCGCCGGCGACAAGTTGCCGACCGTGACCATCGCCGAACTCGAGGTGGTGGAATCAGTAACGGGGGGTAGCGGCACCGAGTTCGGTGTCCCCTCAGCGATTGTGGACGACGACAGACGACCAGTGTCGACCGCGGAGGCCAAGCGCCTAGCTGGCCTGGTTGCAGCTGCCTGGACCACCTTCAACCTGGTGGCATCCCAAGCACCGGCCGAGCTCCGCAAGGGACCCCGGGGAGGCGGTCGCGACACAGCCAAGATGATTGGCCATGTGGTGGAAGCGGACAGTGCCTACGCCGACGAGATCGGCATCAAGCACAAACCGCCCCAACCGGGCGACGTTGATGCCGTCGCTGCCCTCCGAAACTCGATCCTCGAGGTCCTCAACAATCCCTCGGATGGCTCGCCTCTGGCAGGACGAAAGTGGACGCCTCGCTATGCCGCCCGCCGCATCGCCTGGCATGCCATCGATCACGCCTGGGAGATCGAAGACCGAAGCGAGTTCAAGCCTTGATGTGACCCCATCGCCGAAGATCGCGATACGCGTCAACTATTGAATTGTCCGGCGGTCGGAACTTCATCCCCAGGTCAGTGCGAATCCGGGTTGTGTCGATTCTGAATCGCCTGCCTAGGTTGGTGCGAAGGAAGTCCCGACTGCCAGATGGCTGAAAGGTCGAGGCAACCCGGACCAATGCTCGTCCCCACGCCGTGTCAAGGGAAAGGCTTGGCAGTCGCCGCAGCCCGAGATCCGATTCCTTGGCAAGGTCGACGATTTGACGCATTGTCCACACGTCGGCGGTGCACAGATATCTCCCGCTGGCCGACTGCACTTCGAGGGCAAGGCGATGCGCGGTCGCAACGTCACGAATATCGACCAGCCCCCAAGCGAGGTCGAGAATCCCCGGATAGCGGTTGGTGGTGAAATCGGCCAACACCTGGTTCGACACATTGAGGGAAGGCACCAACGACGGGCCGATCACGAGAGAAGGGTTGATCGACACCAGGTCGAACCCCGGTTTTCGGGCAGCGAAATCCCAGGCAGCTCGCTCCGCCGCCACCTTGGAGAAGTAATAAGGGTTGCGTTTCAGGGACGAGGTCTCGTTCCAATGGGTCTCATCAAAGGTCCCATCGGGTTCGTCGGTGATTGCGGCGAAGGACGAAGTGACAACCACCCGTGTCACGGTTTGTGCCGAGCGGGCCGCCGATAGGACCGATAGGGTCCCCTGAACAGCCGGATCTACCAGGTCCCGTTGCGGATCGTTCACCGTCAACACGTATGGACTGGCGGCGTGTATCAGGTAGTCACATCCCGCCACAGCCCGGTCGAGCGACTCAGGTTTGTCAAGGTCGGCGGCCACCACTTCGAGGAGATCATCGGCTCCCGGCAAAGACCGCAGGTGGATGAGGGCACCTTCGGGAGCCCTGGCTGTTCCTCGGACGCGGTAACCGTGCGCCAACAGATCCCTGGCTATGGCAGAACCTACAAATCCGGAAACCCCGGTGACGCAGACCAGTGCGTTCATCTTCACCTGCGAGCTGTGGCCAGCGCTCTGCGTGCCTGTTCGATGTGGAACCGGTCATGACCGGCGATCATTTTGAAACAGAGGTCGTAGCTCTCTGGTCCTCGTTCGCCGTGCAAACCGACCCGGGCCCGGTCATCCGGTCCGCTGCGCCGCCACAGGTCGATGTTGGCGGTGCGGAGCGGCTCGAAGTAGCTGAACAGGGCGTCGACGGATTCGTCGGCATCGTGGATCCGTTCGACCCACAGATCCTGGTCATATCCGATCAGCGGCGGTTGGTCATGGGCAAGGATCCATCGGTAACGAGCACTCATGACGACTTCAGCGTCGGCGATGTGAGCGATGCAGCCGAACACAGACCATTCGCCCGGCTCGGGGATGGTTCGAAGGTAAGGACCCGCCTCTTTGGCTAGGTGCCGAAAGGTCCGAGCCGTGATTGCTTGCACCTCAGCCGGATCGTCGGCACCAAGAAGCGCAAGGAGATGTTGTTGGTATTCGAGCGGTGACAGGATCGGGTCGGGTGAAACAGGGTTGTCTGCCACGTCGGCAATCTACGCGATCGGAGCGTTGTGAGTAGCCTCGGCGCCGAGGAGGTGCCGATGAGTGTCTTCAAGCCGACATCGCTGACCATCGCCGAACTCGGTGCAGCCACACCGTTCCATTGGAAGGTGGCCCAGGAGCTGACCTACACCGCCGACGACTCGACCACCCACCAGGCAGAGAAGGGTTTCACCACCGACTTAGCCTCGGTGCCGCTCATCATGACCTGGTTGATCCCTCGTTACGGGCATTACACAAAAGCCGCTGTCATTCACGACAAGCGTTGCCGTGACTCCCACTTCGATCGCTTCGTTGCCGACGAACTCTTCGAAGAGGCCATGGGAACATTGGGCGTTCCCTGGCTGCGGCGGTTGCTCATGGTGGGGACCGTGACCTGGCCGACCATGATCGGTCACCTCGTCCGGCACAAGCTGGGCGCATGGCTGGCCGTAGTTGGCACCATTCTGACGACGATGATCCTCTCCGCCTTCATGAGCGGTTGGGCTCTCGTGGCGGGAGCATTGGGCGCGGCGCTGGTCTGGCCCGGAATCGCCACCCTGATCACAACCCCGACGGTGCGCTGGCGCACGGTCGGTCGTTGTTACCTCGGTACTTTGGCTGGCAGCGTCTTCATAATCCCCGCTCTAATGCTGTTGCCATTTCTTGCCCTCTACGTGTTCGTTGAAAGTCCTCAAAAGGCGATCTGGCGTGTGGCCGACTGGGGGAAGCGGGTGATGATCGTGCTCAACCACATGTTGCCGAATGCCACGAAGAAGGGGGTCGCGCCCGTCGAATTGCCACCGGCTACGACTCCCCGGGATCAGCGTTTCCGGGTCCTGTTCGGTCTCGACTGAATTAGGCAGTCTCATTCAGGACCCGCTGCACCGCGTCCAGCTCCCAGCGGCCGTGCATCGTGCGTGGGAGCGCGTCAGAAGAAAACCACTGGGCCTCGAGCGCGCCCGTTGGTTCAGAACTCACATCGACCCGGTAGTGGAAGACGACATGCCATCCCCGGCGGCCTCGAAACGACTCCACAAAGACCATGTGCAGTCGATCACCCTCGAGACCAAAGCGGGTCAGTTCCTTGCGAGCTCGTTCATCCGGGTGCTCGTAGGGGTCGAGATCCTCGCCGGGTAACCACCATCGCTCGTCGTCGGGGTCATAGCGAACGAACAGGATCATGCCGTCGTTGCGGGTTACGACAAGGTTTGAGATGAGCTGGATATCAGGCTGTTGATCAGTGGCCATGCCTTGTGCTCCTTATCTGAGTCGCTGCCCACTCAAGTTCGGCGTGGGTGAGCATCTTCTGGCGATCGACCATCTCCCGGGCGGGCGCCGAGCGGGCCAGCCGCTCCAATAACTCGAGCCTCGCCCGGAGGGCAGAGACTCGATCGGCCAGCAGGACTTGGATATGGTCCTCTGTGAGTTCGGGCCGGGCTGCAAGAGCGAGTTGAAGCGGATCGGCGAGGCCCCGCGGCTCGCGCCAGGCTTGTTCCAGCAACCCGGCAAGGTGTAGGCGGCCATCCTTGGTGATCTTGAATCGAGTGCGTTCAGGCCGCTGGCCCTCACGTTCTCTCGCCACCGCCTTGATCAGGCCACCTTTGGCGAGAGATCGAAGCACTGTGTAGATCGAGGCGTAGTCGATCGGAAACCAGAAGCCGAGTCCCTCGTCCTCCAGGATCCTTTTGATGCGATAGCCATGGAGGGGACCCTCGGAGAGGAGCCAAAGAATCACCATGCGGCTAAGGCTGGGGCTCCGATCGGACAGCACACGGATGATTCTAGGCCAAACTAGTTGTTAAACAACTAATCCTGATAATTCGGTTTGGTACCTGATAGTTAGGTGCCTAACATGTTTGCATGCCTGCAGCCGAGCACTACGAGAAAGCGCCCCTCGGGCGGTTGGTGGCCATGGCCGGCCATCTGGCGAGTCAACGCTGGTCGCGCTATGTCTCGGAGTCGTTTGGGCTGTCACCGGCTGGGGCATCGGTGCTGATGTCTCTGAGCCGGGATCGAAGATTGACTCACAAGGAACTGGCCGACAGGTGTTTGATACGTCCCGCCACTCTCACCGGGGTGGTTGACACACTCGTGCGATCCGGCCACGTCGAACGCCGAGACGACGAGTCCGATCGCCGCACGGTGTGGGTCACCCTGACGCCCAAGGGGGTCACGGTGGCCGCCAAGGTCCACCGCCGGGTCGCCGGTGAAGGCCCGCGTGGTCCCGAGCGAGCCATAGGAGCACTTACCTCGGTGGATGCCAACCCCGAGCATGAAGCTGTTATCCGGCGTTTTTTGGTCGAGTTGATCATGCGCCTATCAGCAGCAGAGGAGCAGGAGTGAATCCCGAGGTAGAAGTGCGAGAACTCGTCAAGAGATACCCCAAAAGAGAGGCGAACGCCGTCGATGGTCTGTCCTTCACGGTCGCTCCGGGGGAGATCTTTGGGCTCCTTGGCCCCAACGGCGCCGGCAAGTCGACGACCATCGGGGTCCTCACCACCAGGGTCAAAGCGACCTCGGGCAACGCCAGCGTGGCCGGGATCGACGTGGTTGCCGACCCGGTCCGAGCCCGGCGGATGCTGGCGGTGGTGCCGCAGGGAAGCAACCTCGACCGCTCCCTCACCCCACGCCAGAACCTCACATTCCATGCGGCTTACCACGGATACACCCCCGAGCACCGCAACTCGCGAGCAGCCAAGCTGCTCGAAGAGTTCGGCCTCGACTCCCAGGCGGATGTAAAGGTCGACTGGTATTCGGGAGGGATGGCGCAGCGTCTGATGATCGCCCGTTCGATGATGCATAGCCCCCGGGTCCTCTTTCTGGACGAGCCCACTAGTGGACTCGACCCCCAATCGCGGCTCTTTATGTGGGAGCGGGTTCGCGAACTCCGCGATCAGGGGGTGACGGTTGTTCTCACCACTCACGACATGGACGAGGCCGCCGAGATGTCAGACCGTGTGGGCATCGTCGACCACGGCCGGTTGCTCGCCATGGACACACCAACCGCCCTTACCAGCACCCTGAGAGGAAAGTCTGTACTGGAAGTGACCATCGCCAAAGCTGCCACCGACACCACCGATGGGGTGATGGCGGCGCTGGTAGCCATTGCCGGCATCGAGCGAGCCGAGGCCGTTGCCAGTGACGGCGGCTCTTTCAATGGCGGTCATCCTATGGCACTTGCGTCAGACAACCCCGTGACCCTCCGCCTTTATGTGGAGGGGAGGGCGGCCGGGCTGCTCGGCGCCACCGTGAGCGTCCTGACTGGCCGTGGTGCTGAGTTGTCGAATGTCCACATCGGTGAACCGAGCCTCGAAGATGTCTTCATCGATCTGACCGGAAGGAGCCTGCGATGACAACTGCCGAATTGCCGGCCCCATCCGTCTGGCGCGCCTTCCGGGCGATTCTGTGGAGAGACCTCTTCGTCACCGGCAAGGAGTTCTGGGTCTTCCTTGTCCAGGTTGCCTTGCAGCCCCTATTCATGCTCTTCATCTTTGCTCGCGTCCTGGGGGCTGGGGGCTACGTCACCGAGGACTACGCCCACCTGCTGCTTCCCGGGATTGTGGCCCTCACTGCCTTTCTCACCGCCCTCCAGACGGTGGCGTTTCCCTTGATAATGGAGTTCAGCTTCACCAAGGAGATCGAGGACCGCCTGCTGGCGCCGTTGCCGACGATGATGGTCGCCTTCGAGAAGCTGGTGCTTGCCATCACCCGGGCGATGGTGGCGGCCGTTCTGATGTTCCCGGTCGGAGCGCTCGTGTTGGGTTCAGCTCCCTGGAATCCAAGCGGACTCGGGCTACTGCTGGTGGCGCTGTTCCTCGGGACCTGGGTGGGCGGAGCCATCGGCCTGGCGGTCGGCACCCTGGTGCCGCCCAACCGGATCAGCATCATGTTTGCGGTGATCCTCACCCCACTGATGTTCACTGGGGCCGTTCAATACCCGTGGATGTCGCTCGAATCGCTCCGTTGGTTCCAGGTGGTAACAGCCTTCAACCCTCTGACCTATCTCTCGGAGGCAGTGCGGGCAGCCGTGGTGCCGGACGTTCCCCACATCGCGCCCTGGCTGTGCCTGCTCGGTCTCGTGGTGGGGGGGACGATCTTCACCATCATCGGCGTGAGAGGCTTCATGAAGCGGGCAATCTCGTAAGAG
>Ga0326597_10002787_pt1 | contig 25875 bp, 20 predicted proteins | sample RVTome_12_FD_203789 | JGI IMG/M metagenome (GOLD analysis project Ga0326597, IMG submission 203789) | Soil microbial communities from uranium-contaminated site in the Upper Colorado River Basin, Wyoming, United States - RVT100D185 | ecosystem: Environmental > Terrestrial > Soil > Contaminated >... | reverse complement strand
GCCGGAGCTTCAAGCACGCTCTGGCAAGGCGAAGGACCCGGCGGACGTGCTCCGGCTGGTGGGCGGCGCGACGGTCCTGCGCGAAGCGATCGAGGGGGCTGAGGAGTCCGCCCAGAAAGCTGGGGGCGAAGGGCCGCGCGCGGATCATCGCCCGCCGTGGACGCCGTTTCCGGTGGAAGTGCTCCCGTTCTCCCTCGCCGGATATGTCCACGAAGTTTCGTCTGCGATCGGGTGCGACCCGTCGTTCATCGCGTCTGCAGTGCTTAGCTGCCTTGCTGGGGCTATCGGCAACAGGCGGCGCATCCGGCTCAAGCAATCGTGGACGGAGCCGGCGGTTCTGTGGGGCATGATCGTCGCGCGCTCCGGCGCGCTCAAGTCGCCGGCGCTCTCGCTCGTGACGCAACCGCTTCAACGTCTGGAGGCGAAGGAGATCGAGGCCGAGAAGGAGCGCCGCGAGGCATACGAGGCGGACATGGAACGCTGGAAGGCGCTTCCCAGTGCGGGGAAGGGCGACAAGCCACCGGGACCTTTGCCGGCGAATCGTCTCCTCGTCTCGAACATCACGACCGAGGCGCTCGCGGAGCGACTCTCGCACTCGCCGGCGGGACTGCTGCTCTATCGTGACGAACTCGCCGCATGGATTCGGTCCTTCGATCAATACCGCGCGGGCCGGGGAGGCGACGCGCAGGCGTACCTCGAGATGCACCGGGCCGGGGCCGTGACCGTCGATCGGAAGAAGTCGGGCACGATTCACGTTCCCCGCGCGGCTCTATCGATCCTTGGTAGCATTCAGCCCGGCACGCTCCGAGACGTGCTCGGCCATGAGCACCACGAGAACGGGCTTGCTGCGCGCATCCTGTTCGTCATGCCGCCCGAGCGCCCGAAGGAGTGGACCGATGCGGACGTGTCGGACAAGACCGCGAACGAGTGGGCGAGACTCCTTGAGGAGATACGGAGTCTCCCGTTCAAGTCGGACGGCGACGACCCGCACGTTCCGATCGACCTCGGGTTGACGCCGGACGCGGAACCCCTTTGGGTTGACTTCTACAACCGCCCCGCCTGGCGGGAGCTCGAGGCCGAGAGCCAAGACCTGGCGGCGGCGCTCGCGAAGCTCGAAGGGTACGCGGCGCGCCTGGCGCTCGTGCTCGCGCTCGCGGAGAACCCCCGGGCCTGCACCGTGGACAAGCGCGCGATGAAAGCCGGGGTCGTGTTGGCCGACTGGTTCGCCCGCGAGGCCGAGCGGGTCTATGCGACGTTCTCACAATCCCCGCAGGAGCGCGAGCGGGACGAGCTGATCGAGGCAATCCGCACCCGGGGCGGGGAGACGACTCCGCGCGAGCTGATGAAGTCAGGGCCGCGTCGGTATCGCGGGAAGACGGCAGACGCCGAGCGGGACCTCGAGGACCTCGTGAAGGACGGCCTCGGCAAGTGGCGGGACGTGCCGTCTGGGCCGCAAGGGGGGAGACCGGGAAGGCGCTTCGTTCTCTCAACCTCTAGGGTGGAGACGGAACCCAAAACCCCTCCCGACGGTGAGGACGGATCAGCCAATAACGGCGCAGAGCCAGCGCGAACGCCAGATCCACGAAATGAACCGGATGAGGTTTTGGGTTCCGTCTCCACCGATGATATTGGAAACACGCCAGCACCGGACGAGGTGGTCGAGCGGCAGGCTCAACCACTCCTCGCCAAGGCCCTGGTGGCCTTCGACGGCGAGCTGGTGCCGCGCGCCGAGGCGCGGCGGGTCCTCGGCACGGGGCCGCTGCAAGGCTCTCCACGGGAGGACCAGCCGACCCTCGGAGAGATCGGCTTCTGGCGAGGAGACATCGGTTCGAAGGACGTTCCCTGTTGACAAAACGCATCGATACCAACAAGGTGCCGTGCATGAGCGTGACGGCGAGCCTGCAGAAAGAGATTGAGCGGAGCGGCAAGAGCCTGCGCCAGGTCGCGATGGAGAGTGAGGTGGACGTCGCCGCGCTCTCGCGCTTCATGAGCGGACAGCGGGTTCTCGGCGGGCGTGCGATCGATCGGCTCGCCGAGGTCCTGGGGCTGGAACTGGTGCAGCGGAGAAACCGCCGCAAGGGAGGGAAGTGAGATGGCGACCCTGTTTCGTGACAGCCGGACGGGAAGATGGGTGATTCAGTACCGCGATCCCGCAACCGGCAAACGCCCGAAGGTCCACACGCGGACGCAGGACCGGCGGGTGGCGCTTCAGGTCAAGGCGCGGGTCGAGGCGGACGTGGCGCGCCGGCAAACCGGCGTCGTCGACTCCCGTGAGGAGGGTTTCGTCCATGCGGACCGGGTGCCCGTGGGGGAGCACGTCGTCGCCTACTTGGCCTGGTGCGAGGCCGGCGGGCAGGACGCACAGCACCGAGCGACGAAGCGCCTCCACCTGGAGCGCTGCGCCAAGTTTCTCCGCGCGTCGCGGTTGTCCGATATCACCCCCGACGGAGTGTCCCGCTTCCTGCGCGCGCTGAGGATCGAAACCGCGCGAGCAGGTGCTTCGGCTCAACAGGCGGGCGGGAGCGCGAAGAAGGCAAGGACTTCGAAGCCCGCGAGCGCCCGAACCGTCAACGCCCATCGCCAGGACTTGGTGGCGTTCACTGCCTGGTGCGTCAAGACCGGACGCCTGCGGGACAATCCGCTTTCCGTGGTGCCCAGGGCCAACGAACGCACAGACCGGCGCCGCGAGCGACGCGCGTTCACCGCGGAGGAGCTTGGTTCACTCCTCGCGATGGTGCGGAAGCAGGATCAGGAGAAAACCCGGGGCCGGCCGAGGGCGTCCCGGTACCTGGTCTACCTATCCGCCGTGCTCACGGGACTGCGGCGGGGCGAGTTGCAGCGGCTCGAGTGGAGGGACCTCGACCTGGAGGCGGCAACGCTTCGAGTGCGAGCGGACATCTCGAAGGCCGGCCGCGAAGACATCCTGCCGCTGCATCCCCGACTGGCGGCGGAGCTGCGGTCAGCCCGGCCGGAGTGCGTCTTGCCACGAGCGCGGGTTTTCTGGACCATGCCCAGCGCCCGTACGTTCAAGCTGGACCTGAAGCGGGCTGGGATCGACCGGGAGGACGAGGAGGGCAGGGTGGTCGACTTTCACAGCCTGCGCGGGACGCTTGCCACGGAGCTGGCGCGCATCGGCACTGCCCCGCAAATCGCCATGCGGATTCTGCGCCACGCGAAGGTCGACACGACGCTCAAGCACTACACCCACCTCCGAGTCGAGGACGCGGCTCGGGCGCTGGCGCGCATCACCGAGCCGGAGTCAACGGGGACCGGGGACGCCGGCACTATGACCGGAACGGACGGACCCGAGGAGGCGAGGGTGCATTCCGCGGTGCACTCGGGTGCACCGCCAATGCGTGACGGCGCGGAACGCTGCGCAGCAAGCGTGCGACGCCCGAGCATCGCAGGCGCCGACGAATCGGCCGATGCCGTCGTTTCGTGCGCTTCGTTGCGGGATGACGCGAGATCGAGAATGGTGGGCGATGCTGGACTTGAACCAGCGACCCCCAGCTTGTCGAGCTGGTGCTCTAGCCAACTGAGCTAATCGCCCTCGGAAGATCAGTCAGGCTTTTTAAGGGGACCATCAAGTGTTCGCAAGCGGATTCCGATGAGGGGGTTGGGAACGCGGGGGGTGGAAGGGGTGGGGGGCAAAAACGTGGAAATGCTCCGTTTCCGAGGCGGCGTTCCCGAAGCGGCCGAGCTAGGCTCCTGTGTTTTCCCTGGCCCGGCGGATCCGGATCGTGAGAGGCCCCCATGGCGAAGCGCGGTCGCCCTTCTTCGACCTGGCCTCCCGGGCCCGATCGGAAAGTCTTCACTACCGGGGAGGTCGCGAAGCTCTGCCACGTGACCATTCGCACCGTCATCCGCTGGTTCGAGACCGGCGAGTTGAAAGGCTACCGGATTCCCGGTTCCCGCGACCGCCGGATACCGCGCGACCGTCTGATCGAGTTCATGCGGGCGCACGACCTGCCGCTCGATCAGCTCGAGCGCCGCGGGCCGCGGCGGCGCATCCTGATCGTGGACGACGAACCCGCGATCCTCGCCATGCTGCGGGAGTTCTTCGAGTCGTTGGGCCTGATGGAGGTCGAGACCGCGAGCAACGGGTATGAAGCCGGAACCAAGACAGTTTCATTCAAGCCCGACCTGCTGTTGATCGACTACAACCTCGGCGACCTGACCGGGCTCGACGTGGCGCGCACCGTGCGGGCCCACCCGGAGCTTACGGACATGAAGATCCTCTGCATGTCCGGATACCTCAAGGACTCCGACGTCGCCGGCGTGCTGGCCGCCGGCGTGGATGACTTCATTCGCAAGCCGATGGATCTCCAGGATCTGCGCGGGCGGGTCTACCGCCTGGTCGGACTGACCTGATCTCCCCGGGGCCGCGGGCAGAATGATCGAAGCGATCCTCAAGTTCACCGCCCTGGGCGTGCTCCAGGGGTTGACCGAGTTCTTTCCGGTCTCGTCCAGCGGCCACCTGGGCCTGGCCGAGCTCTTGCTCGACGTGCGCATCGGAACGAAGCAGGGCGCGCTGGTGGAAGTGGCGCTGCACGGGGGCACCCTGCTGGCCGTGCTCGTCTTCCTGAGGCGTGATCTGGCGCTGCTGCTGCGAACGCTCCTGAATCCCGGCGGCGTCGCCCCCGAGAGAGTCCGAGAAGCGCGCGGCCTGATGAAAGGCGTGGCGATCGGAACGGTGCCGGCGGCGCTCGTCGGAATCCTGTTCCTCGAGCAGATCGAGGCACTGTTCCACCTGCCCTGGATCATCGGCTGCGGCTTCCTGGTGTCCGCGACCCTGCTGTTGCTGTCGCGGAGGCTGCCGCCCGGCCGGCTGTCCGCCGGCGAGCTGCCCGCCGGCACCGCGCTCTTGATCGGCTGCGCGCAGATGCTGGCCCTGGTTCCCGGCATCTCCCGCTCCGGCACCACCATCGTGGCCGCGCTGGCGCTCGGCGTGCTCGCCGCCGAGGCCGGCCGCTTCTCGTTCCTGCTGGCCATCCCCGTGATCGGGGGGGCGGCGGTCCTGAAGGCCGCCGAGCTCAAAAGCATCCCGGCGGAACACCTGATCCCGCTTCTGATCGGCGTGCTGGCCGCGTTCGCGTCCGGATTGCTGGCCTTGAGTTTCCTGACCCTGCTGCTCCGGCGCGGCCGGCTGTCCGGGTTCGCCTGGTATCTGCTCCCGCTCGGGCTGCTGACCTTGTATTTTGCCGGCTGAGCCGGCGTCTTTGGGTGCTGGCACGGAAGCGAGCAGGCCATGCGAGTGCTGATCACCGGAGCCACCGGGTTCGTCGGGCGGCACCTGACCGAACGATTGCTCGAGCAGGGGCACGAGGTCGTCGGGCTGAGCCGCGAGGCAGAGGGCTCGCCGGGCGCGCGCCAGGTGCGCTGCGACATCCGCGATCCGCACGTCCTGGTGCGCCGGCTGGAGTCGATCGATCCGGACGCCGTCGTGCATCTCGCGGCGGTCTCGTTCCTGCCGGACGTGGAACGGGATCCGGGCCGGGCGTTCGAGGTCAACGTGAACGGAACCCTGGCGCTCTTGACCTCGGTCCAGCGCGCCCAGCCGCTCGCGCGGGTCGTGCTGCTCTCCAGCGCCGAGGTCTATGGCCGCTCGAGCCTCGCGGCCGAGAGCCCGCTGTCGGAGGACCTGCCGGTGCGCCCGGTGACGCTCTATGGCGCGAGCAAGGCCGCCGCCGAGCACGTTGCGCAGGCGCTCGCCCGCGAGCAGCTCGATCTCGTGGTTCTGCGTCCGTTCAACCTGATCGGGCCCGGCCAGCGCGCGGAGTTCGTGTTGCCGGCCTTTGCCCGCCAGGTGGCCCGCCTGGAACGGATGGAGGCGCTGGAACCGGATGAGTCCGCGGACGGGGAACGGGTGCTCCGCCACGGCAACCTCGAGGCGGTCCGCGACTTTCTCGACGTGCGCGACGCCGCCCGCGCGATCGAGGAGGTGCTGAAGCTTTCGCGCGATCAGGTCCGCCCGGGCGAGGTGTTCAATCTCTGCTCCGGGAAGGGCGTGTCGATCGCGGCGCTGTTGAACGAACTGCTGGACCGGGCCCGCCGAAAGATCCGGGCGGAAAACGATCCGGAACTCCTGCGGGAGGTGGACCTGCCGGAACTCGTCGGAGACCCGGGCAGGCTTCGGGAACGCACCGGCTTCCAGGCCGGGACGCCGTTCGCCGACACGGTGGAAGCCGTGCTCGAGGAAGCCCGGGCTACGGGCTCACCGTGAAGGCCGTGGCCGCGTCGTTGCGGAAGCGGTGCAGCAGGTGGGTCAACTCGCTTCCCGGACAGACCGTGCTGCCGGCTTGATTCCGTTCCCGGATTTCCTGGTGGGTGAGGAACCCTCCCCTGGGAATGCGATAGTGCGTGCGCAGGGCTTCGAGCAGATGCAGGAGGCTCTCGGCCTGGTCCTGGGTCAGCCGCTGGCTGCCGAAATCGCCCAGTACGCACACTCCGATGTTTCCGCGGTTCAATTCCTGATTGCCCGCGTGAGCGCCCTGCCAGCGCAGCGCGCGCCCCTCCCAGATCCTCCCGGCCCGATCGACCACGTAGTGATAGGCGATGTCGGCCCAGCCGTTGGAAGCCTGATGGTGGCGCTGGATCGAACGCAGCCGGCTGGCGGTCACGCCCGCCTCCAGCGAATCGAAGCGCGTGCCGCTGTGGTGCAGGGTCACGCGGTGGATGCGGGTCATGGCGTCCTTGTTGGCCCGGGGCGGCGCGGCGCGCCAGGACGAACGAGGCTGTACGCCGAGCCCGGCGAGGGCATCCGCCTGCGCCGCCACCTGAGGCAGCGCGGGCACCGGTTCCGGCGGCACCGTCTTGCGCGCGTCCTCACGTGCATTCAGGAACCGGCGGTCGAGCCGCGCGAACTCGGGGTGCGACCGATTCCGGATGTTGCGGTGCACCTCGGCCGCGTCCGGCCGGTGTTCCTGTCGGGCGCAGAGGTAGAGGCGGTACCAGAGCAGATCCTGTTCGCCGGGCGTGTCGACCAGATCGAGGGCGCGCGTGTAGTGGGGGCGGGCCTGGTGCGGGCGGCCGAGCGAAAGGTCGGCGTCGCCCAGCAACTGCTCGGCCTCGGCCAGGAGCGGAGCCAGGGCCGACGGGGCTTCGACATCCGCCGCGCGCAGCGCCGAGAGCACAAGCTCGGCGTCGAGCCGGCCGGCCGCTTCCTGTCCCAGGTTCAGGCGGCAATCCGCCCGGCCCAGCCGGGCCCGGATCGCGGTGCGGTCCAGGTCCGCGCCGGTCGAGCTGTCCAGCTCGTCGAGGTAGATCTGCAGCGCGCCCGCATAGTCGCCCAACAGGCGCATCCGGTCCGCCTTTGCGAGACGGAGTTCCTGCGGAGAGGCGGGATCCACGGCCGGAACGCTGCTGCAAGCGCCAGCCGCCACGGCGAGGAGGACGACGGCCACGGCCAGCAGGGCCCTTCGGGCCAGGTCATATTGCATCGGCGCGCCTTTCTGCACACCGCTATCGGCGGGGGCATTCTACCGGACGTTGATTCGATTCCACATCGAAGAACCTCGCGCCCGAAAGTCAGGGTCAAGAGCAAGACGATGCATTTCCGATACACCGGGAGACTTCAGAGGGAGTTGCATGTCCACGTTCGTTCGCAAGGTCCGGCTCCGCTTTCCCGCCCACCGCGAGCGCCTGGCAAGGGCGCGGGACCTGGTCCGGGCCGCGCTGGCCGCCGACCCGTCGGGCGCCTTCACCGGTGAGGACATGGACGAGATCCTGCTCGGCCTGCAGGAGTCGCTGTCCAACGCCTCCCGGCACAATCCCGATCCGCTGGTGGAACTCTCGTTCTGGATTCGCGCCGGCCGATTCCACGCCTGCCTGCGCGGCCGCGGTCCGGCCTTCGATCCGGACCAGGTGCGTCCCCCGGACGAGGATCATCCGGCGGAGCACGGCTACGGCCTGCTCTTGCTGAAGCGGACCATGGACCGCGTACGCTACCGGCGGGTCGGATCCTGGAATTTGCTGCGCCTGGTCCGGGCCGGTTCCAATCGGGATGAAACGGTCAAGTTCGACCGGGGCGGCGCCCGATGAGAGCCCCGAGGGTTGCGCTCCCCGTGACCCGGAAAGGTCCGCTCGCATGAGCGACAAGCGCGTACTCGTGGTCGATGACGAGCCCTTCATCCTGAGGTCTCTGTCTTTCGTGCTCCGCAAGGAGGGCTTCGAGGTGTCCGAGGCCGGCAATGGCATGGAGGCCATGGAGAAGATCCGCGAGGAACTGCCGGGACTGGTCCTGCTGGACGTGATGATGCCGAAGATGAACGGCTACGAGGTGCTCTGCCAGGTCAAGAGCGATCCCGCCCTGAAGGGCATCCACGTGATCATGCTGACGGCCAAGGGACAGGAGGCCGATCGCATCAAGGGACTTTCGCTGGGCGTGGACGAATACATGACCAAGCCGTTCTCGCCGATGAAGATCGTCGAGCGCGCCAGGGCCGTGTTCGATCGGGAACCCGCCACGCCCGCCACGCCCGCCACGCCCGCCACGCCCGCCACGCATTGAAGCGGCCGGGCGCGGGTCCGCTCGCCCGCTACTTTCCGGACAATGCGCGATCGAGGTCGCGGGTCAGTTCCGCGGGATCCTCCAGGCCGATCGAAAGACGCAGCAGGCCCTTGGGAATGCCCTTCTGCTCGCGCTCCGCGTCCGGCATCGTGGCATGGGTTCCGCTGCCCGGTTCCTCGATCAGCGTGCCGACGTAACCCAGCGAGACCGCCAGCGAGATGATCCGCGAGGTGCGGTTCAAGCGATCCAGGAACGAACGCCCCCGCGCGGCCGCCTCGACCGGCGTGCGTCCCTTGAGCTGGAATCCGATCATGAAGCCGGGCGAGAACCGGCCGTCCCAGTCCCGCAGCACGTTGCGCGCAGTGGTGTACCCGTCGAACGACTTCAAGCCGGGATAGTAGACCCGGGCGACCGCCGGATGACCCTCGAGGAACCGGGCCACCCGCTTCGCGCTGTCGACCTGGCGGCGAATCCGCAGCGGGAAGGTCTTCAGCGAACGCACCAGCAGCGAATGCTGCTCGATCGCCGGGAGCGTGCCGCCGGTATCCTTGCGGTTCAGGAACAACGGCATCCAGTACTTCCAGGGAATCACGGCGACGCCGGCCAGTCCGGTGGCGAAGCCCGCCAGCGCTTTGGTGGCCGAATGCACCACGATCAGCTCGTCGAGCGGCGGGCCCAGATCGGACGGCCAGCAGCAAAACGGCGTGGCGAACGTGTTGTCGATGATCAGCGTGATCTTCTCCTCGGGGTAGCGCTTGGCGTTCTCTCCTGCGATCAGCCGCTTCAGGCCGATCAGATCGGCGACCCGCAGATTCGGGTTGGCCAGCGACTCGCAGTAGATGACCCGCGTCAACCGGTTGATCCGTTCGGCGATGGCCGAAAGGTCGCCGCTGTCGACGAAGTGCACCTTGCGGCCGTCGCGCGGCAGCGTGCCGGTGAACAGGTTGTCGGTGCAGCCGTAGACCGGAACGCCGCAGATCAGCTCCGAGCCGGCATGACTGCAGATCGAGATGCTGGCGGAGATGGCGCGCATACCGTCGGAGAAGACGATCGATGTCTCGCCGCCTTGAGCCAGGGCGAAGGCCCGCGAAAGTTGCCACTCGACCGGGTTGCCCAGGCGCTGGTAGATCGCCGAGGCGCCTTCCGGGATCTCGTGCGTGGTCCCCGGGTCGGCGCGCAGGATCGAGCCGAACAGGTCCTCGAGCCGCTTCGAGTCGGCCGCCCGGTAGGTGGCCGCCACCGGAATGTCGGGAACGATCGGCCCGCTCCCCTCGGGGTCGGGGAGATGCAGCAGATAGGAGTCGAGCGTGTAGCCCAGGACGCGCCGGGGAAACCGGGGCTCCTTTGCCGTTTTGGTCTTGCTTCGGGTGGGCATGGCGCTTCCTCAGAAGTAGATCGAATCGTCGTCCAGGTTGACGCCCGCGCGGCGGAGATAGGTTCGGGCGCCATCTTGCACCAGCGCGAGCAGTTCGTCGTTGTCCCACGGTTTCGTGATGTAGCGGTCGAGCAATTTCTGGTTGACCGCCTCGATCACCGCGTCGATGTCGCTGTACCCGGTGATCAACATGCGCACCGTGCCGGGCTCTTCCTGCTTGATGATCTTGAGCGTCTCGATTCCGGTCATGTCGCGCATGCGCTGATCGGAGAGGATCAGCTCCGGGCGATGTTCACGGAAGCGCAGCAGGCCCTGCTGTCCGCCGCCCGCCGTCACCACGTTGAAGTGGGGCTCGAACAGCCGGGCGAGCACGTTCAGGATCTCCTGTTCGTCGTCGATGATCAGCAGGGTCAGCTTGCGCGGGCCCAGGGCGGCGGGGTCGGCCTGCGCCTGCTTCACGCGTTGGCGGCGGTAACGGCTGTACTCGGTCATTTCGGGTCTCCCGGAGCGATGGGAAGGGTGATGCGAAAGGTGGTCCCGGCGCCGGCCTGGCTCTCGAAGGTGATCTGGCCGCCGTGATCGGCGACGATCCGGTAGCAGATCGCCAGCCCGAGGCCGGTCCCCTCGCCGGCCGGCTTGGTGGTGAAGAACGGATGGAACAACTGGTCCTGGTGCTCCTTCGGAATGCCCGGCCCGTTGTCCTTGACCTCGACCTCGGCCGCGCCGCGGGCGCGGCGCGTTTTGATCTCGAGCCGGCCGCCCTGGCTCAAGGCATGCAGCGCGTTGACCACCAGGTTGAGCAGCACCTGCTCGATCTTCCCGGGGTCGCCGAGCACGCGGTCGCGGAGGCGCAGACTGCGCTCGACCTGGATGTTCTTGGCCTTGATCTCGCTGCTGCAGATCGCGAGCACCCGTTGGACGCTGCTCGACAGATCGACCGCCACCGGGCCCTCTTGGGCCGGGGCGCGGGCGAAGACCGATAGCTCGCGAACGATGTCGCGCACGCGCGACAGTCCGTCCCGGCAGGCCTCCAGATGTTCCTGGAAGGCCGTGGTCGAGCCGGCCGCGAGGTCCTGTTCGGTGAGATAGTCGAGGAAGGTCGAAAGCTCCCTGCGCAGCGCCTCGCCCTCCAGGCCCGCCGCGTGACGCTCGAACTCGGCCAGGTCGCCGGCCATCCGCGCGTCCGAGCGGATCGAATCGCAGAACGAGCGCAGCAACGGCCGGCAGCTGCGTCCCTTCGGAAGCGCCTCGAGCGAAGAGCGGGTCTTGAGCAGCGCCCGCGTGCGCAGCAGGGCCGGAGCCGAGCGGGCCAGCAGATCGAGATTCGAGAGCGCGTAGCCGATCGGATTGTTGATCTCATGCGCCACGCCGGCGGTCAGCTGCCCGATCGAGGACATCTTCTCGGAGAGCAGCAGGTGCTCGCGGACCTCGAGCAGCTCGCGGGTGCGCTCCTCGACCTTCTCCTCGAGCGAGCGCGTCAGCGCCAGCAATTGCTGATTGACGCTCTGCACCCGCAACAACCCCTTGACCCGGGCCAGCAGTTCCTCCGGCAGGAACGGCTTGGGAATGTAGTCGTCGGCGCCCAGGTTGAGACCATAGATGATGTCGTGCTGGTGGCGCCTGGCCGAGAGGATCATCAGCGGCAGGCGGGCGTGTCGTTCGCTCCCGCGGATCTTGCGCACCAGGTCGAAACCGGACATGCCCGGCATCCAGAGGTCGGTGATCACCAGGTCGACCGGTTCGCGCGCGAGCAGCTCGAGCCCCTCGGGGCCGTGGGCCGCCGTCAGGACCCGGTAGTTGGCGTCCTCGAGCAGGTCCCGCAACAGCGCCAGGTTGATCGGCGTGTCGTCGACCACCAGGATCCGCTCCTGCTCGCCGCGGGCCGCCGAGAGAAAGCGCGTGTCGTGCGTCAGGTCGTCCGCCGCCCGGGTCTCGTCCGGCTCGGTCCCGCCCGGACTCTCCCGGGCGGTTGCGGCCGGCGCCTCGGGCTCGCCGCCGTCGGGTCCGGACTCGGCGCTCGGGATGGTGAACCAGAACGTGCTGCCGCGGCCCGGCTCGCTCTCCACGCCGATCTCGCCCTGGTGCCGCTCCACGATCCGCTTGCTGATCGAAAGTCCGAGCCCGGTCCCCTCGTAGCCCGGCGCGACCAGGCCGCCCATGCGGTGGAACTGCTCGAAGATCGCCTGCCGCTCGCCCGGGGGGATGCCGATGCCGGTGTCCTCGACCTCGAATCGCACGAACCGGCCGAAACGGCGCACGCTGAGCCGCACGTGTCCCGCGCTCGTGAAGGTGATCGCGTTGGAGAGCAGGTTCATCAACACCTGCTGCACCATCTTCACGTCGCCCAACACCAAAGGCAGCGGCTCCTCCAGGTGATGCAAAAGGCGCACCTGGTCGCCCTCGAGCAGGCTCCTGGCCAGCGGCAGGATGTTCCGGACCAGCGGCCTCGCGTCGAATTTCACCCGCTCGAGCTCGGCGCCGCCCGGCCCCAGCCGTTCCAGCTCGAGCAGGTCGCTGGCCAGCTCGGACATGCCGCGGGCGGCCCGCCGCACCAGTTCGAGCCGCTCGACCTGGTCGTCGTTCAGCGGGCCGCGCTTCCCTGAGAGCAGGGATTCCACCACGGCGATGATGCCCTGCAGCGGCGTGCGCAGCTCGTGGGTGGCCTCCTGGTAGAAGCGGGTGCGCGACAGGAGCTGTTGCTTCAGGTCGTCTGCGGTTTCCTGCGGCTCCGACATTCGCTTTCAATCCACCGTTGTTGGCGCTTTCGGCGCTTTCGGGCGGGTGGCGTGCAGGAGCAGCGCCAGAACCGCCGAGCCGAGGCCCAGGACCAGATAGACCGGTGAGACGCCCAGGCGCTCAAAGGCCTCTCCGGTGACCAGAAACAGCAAACCAACGGCCAATCGACCGGCGAGCGACTGCAGCGAGAAGACCGTCGCCCGCCGGCCCGAGTCCACGTGGCGTTGAGTGTAGGTTCTGGTGACCGGATTGATGAGCGCAAAGGGGATCTGCTGGAGCGCGAAGAACGTCACCGAGAAGGTCACCGGGAAGGCGCGCAGCAGGAGGAACGAGGCCGCCATCATCAACAACAGGCTGGTCGGCAGCCAGCGCGGGCCCAGCCAGTTCTCGAAGCGCTGGGACAGGCCCGCGAACGGCGCCGCGATCACGTTCAGGAGTCCGAGCACGAGGCCGTACACCGCGTAGTTGTCGATGCCGATCTCGAGCATGTGCGGCTGGTAGAAATGGAAGGCGACGCGCAGCAGCAGGAACAGCAGGATGAAGTAGAGGAAGATCCAGCGCACGTGGGGATTCGTCAGCACCAGCCGCAGGCTGGTCGTGACGTGGGCGGCCAGGCTGATCCGGGGCCGGGTTCGGTGCGGCTCGTCGAGACCGAGCGCGAGCAGTCCGGCGATGGCGCAGCAGGCGGCGCCGACCGCGAAGGCCGCACCGAATCCGATCCACTGGGCCGAAAGGCCGGCCAGCACCGAGGTCCCCGAGACTCCGATCAGGCGCAGGCGGTGCACGCGCCCTTCCTGCTGCATGTACTCGTGGGCGCGATCGACCGAGAGCAGGCGGTCGTACAACCAGGCGGCATCCGAACCGGACAGCAGCGTATGCGAAAGCGCCATCAGACCCATGCCCGTGGCCGCGCCCGCGAAGGAGCGCGCCAGATAGATGGCGGCGAACGAACCGGCCAGTCCGAACGAGCCGACGACCAGCGCGTTGCGGCGGCCGAGCCGGTCGGCCAGGAGGCCGGTCGGCACCTCGAACAGGCACATGGCGAAGTAATACAGCGAGAAGAGCGCGAAGTACTCGCGGTTGGAGAAGCCTTTGGCCAGGGTGAAGAAGGGGTAGACGATCGGCACCCAGGCGAAGGTGTAGGCGAACAGATTGAACAGCTGGAAGCGCGCTGTCTGGGTGATCGCCACCCGCGGCAAGATACCGGAACCCGCATCCGGCTGCCGCGTTGTTTCCCCGGCCCGTGTTCCTATATTGTCGGCATGCGTACGCTCTCGATCATCGGCCGGTCCGGTTCGGGCAAGACGACCCTGCTGGTCCGGTTGATCCCGCAACTGATCCGGCGCGGCCTGCGGGTGGCGGCGCTCAAACACAGCCACCACGGCCGGATCGAAGTCGACCGTCCCGGCAAGGACAGCTACCGGCTGCGGGAGGCCGGCGCCCACGCGGTGGTCCTGCTCTCGCAGGGCCAGCTGGTGCAGGTCGAGAGCCTGGAACGGCAGCCGTCGCTCGATGACGTTCGAAGGCGCCTTCCGGCCGTCGACCTGCTGCTGGTGGAGTCGTGGAAGACCGCCGGCATGGAGAGTCTCGAAGTCATCGACGATTCGGGCGAGCGCGTCGATCTTGAAGGCTGCGGGCAGCGCCTGGCGATCGTGGCCGACCGCGATCCGGGCGACGGCCTGCCCTGCTTCCGGCGCGACGACGTGGAGCGGCTGGCCCAGTTCGTGATCGATTGGATGAAACCGTGAACCTCGAGGCGGATTTTCGCAGCGACACCCTGACCCGCCCGACCGAAGCCATGCGCGAAGCCATGGCCCGGGCGGAAGTGGGCGACGACGTGTTCGGTGAAGACCCGACGGTGCGCGAACTGGAGCAGCTTTCGGCCGAGCGGGTCGGGCTGGAGGCCGGCCTGTTCGTGCCGAGCGGCACCATGGCGAACCAGATCGCCGTCAAGCTGTTCACGCAGCCGGGCAACGAGATCATCGCCGAGGCCAGGAGCCACGTGCTGACCTTCGAGGGCGGCGGCATCGGCTTGATCTCGGGAGTCCAGTGCCGCACGCTCGAGACCGAGGACGGCGTGCTGGATCCCGGCGGGGTCGAAGCCCTGATCCGGGCGGACGACATCCATCTGCCGAAGACGGCGCTGATCTGCGTCGAGAACACGCACAACGTGGCCGGCGGCGTGGTCACGCCGCTTGCGACGCTCGACCGTCTCGCGGAAGTCGCCCGCCGGCATGCGGTCCCGCTGCACATGGACGGCGCGCGACTGTTCAATGCCGCGCTGGCCGACGGCATCGATGCCCGGGAGTACGGCTCGCGCGTGGACCTGCTCTGGTTCGCTCTCTCCAAGGGGCTCTCCGCGCCGGCCGGCTCGGTGATCTGCGCCAGCCGCGAGCGCATCGCCCTCTGCCGGCGGATCCGCAAGGTGCTGGGAGGCGGAATGCGCCAGGTGGGGATCCTGGCCGCCGCCGGACTGGTGGCGCTCGAGCAGGGCGTCGATCGGCTGGCCGACGATCACGAGCGGGCGGCGCGTCTGGCCCGCGAGGTCGATGCGCTGCCGGGCGCGCGGGTCGACCTCGCGCGCACCCGAACCAACATCGTCATGGTCGAGCTCGGCGCGGGCAACGCGGCGTACGTCACGGCCGAACTGGGACGGCGCGGCGTACGCGCGCTGCCGTTTGGCGCCTCGACCCTGCGTTTCGTCACTCATCGCGAGATCAGTGACGCCGGGGTTCAACAGGCCATCCTGGCCCTGACCGAGATCCTCTCCTGAGCCGACGGCTCGCAGCCGGAGTCCTGAATTGAGCATCTTCAAGGCGTACGACATCCGCGGGATCTACGAGCGTGAACTCGATCTGCCCACGGCCCGCTCGATCGGCGCCGCGTTCGCGCGCTTTCTCGGCGCCCGGCGCGTGGTGGTGGTCCATGACATGCGCGCGTCGAGTCCGGACGTGGCGAAAGCGGTGATGGAAGGGATCACCTCCCAGGGAGCCGACGTGATCGACTGCGGCCTGGGCGAGACGCCGTTCGGCTATTTTGCCGTCGGCCACCTGCAGGCGGACGGCGGGATGATCGTGACCGCGTCCCACAACCCGGCCGAATACACCGGCGTCAAGATGGTCCGCGAGCAGGCCATTCCGCTCTCGGGGGAGACCGGCATCGCCGAGATCGAGCGGCTGGTCCGCGAAGGAGTGCCGGTGGCGGACGGCCCGGTGGGGCGCATCGAGACGCGCGATCTGCTTTCCGAGTACGAGCGGCACGTGCGCGCGTTCATGCGGCCCTGGAGGCCGCTCTGCCTGGTGATCGACTTCGCCAACGGCATGGGCGCGCACCTGGTGCCGCGGCTGCTTTCGGGCACCGGATTGAACTGCGACTTCCTCAACGCCGAGCTGGACGGGACCTTTCCGAACCATGAAGCCAACCCGCTCAAGGACGAGAACATCCTCGAGCTGTGCCAGAACGTGACCATGGGCGGAGCCGACCTGGGGGTGGCCTTCGACGGCGATGCCGACCGCTGCGTGTTCGTCGACGAAAACGGCCTGCGCGTGCCGTCCGACATCATCACCGCGCTGATCGCGCGGGCGCTGATCCCCAGGCAGCCGGGCACGGCGGTGGTCTATGACCTGCGCTCGTCCGACGTGGTTCCGGAGGAGATCGAGCGGCTGGGCGGCCGCCCGATCCGGGAGCGGGTGGGGCACTCGTTCATGAAGGCCACCTTGAGAAAGGCCGGCGGGCTGTTCGGCGGGGAGCTGTCCGGCCACTTCTACTTCAAGGAGAACTACTACTCCGACTCGGGCGTCATCGCGCTGGTGGAAGTGCTCAACCTTTTGAGCGCGGACGACCGATCCTTCAGCGAGGTGGTCCAGGAGCTGCGCAAGTATCCATCGACCGGCGAGGTGAACTTCCGGGTCACGGACCAGGATGCGGTCATCCGGAAGCTGGCCGAGCGATTTCAGGACGCGCAGATCGATCACCTGGATGGCATCACGGTGCGTTACCCGGGGTACTGGTTCAATGTCCGCAAATCGAATACCGAGCCGCTGCTGCGCCTGTGCATGGAAGCCACGCAGGCCGAACTGTTCGAAGCGAAGCGGCAGGAACTGATCGCGATCCTGGGAGAGCCGGTGTGAGCGTACGCCCTGGAATCATCACCTTGCTGACCGACTTCGGGCAGCTCGATCCGTACGCGGGCGTCATGAAAGGCGCCATCCTGGGGATCTACCCCGAGGCGCGGATCGTCGACCTGACTCACGAAGTCCCGGCCCAGCGGGTCGCCGAGGCGAACTTCGCCCTGCGCGGATCCTACGCCTACTTTCCCGAGGGCACGGTGCACGTGGTGGTGGTCGATCCGGGCGTCGGTTCCGACCGGCGGATCATCTGCGCCCGCTCGCGGAAGAGGCTGTTCCTGGCGCCCAACAACGGCGTGTTGACCGGCATCGTGGAGGCCGGCGACGAGGTTCGCGAGGTCACCAACGGCGATTTGTTCCTGAGCGGTTCGATTTCGAGGACCTTCCACGGCCGGGATGTCTTCGCGCCGGTGGCTGCTCATCTGGCCGCCGGCACGGCGTTCGAACAGGTTGGCGATCCGATCTCCGACCTGGTTCGGCTCGACCTCTCGGAACCCCAATGGCTCGACGAGCGGACGATCCTGGGGGAGGTCATCCACGTGGACCGGTTCGGCAACCTGATCAGCAACATCCGCGAGCAGGATCTCCTCGCGCTGCCCGGGGGACCGGGAATGGTCAGCTTCCGGAACCAGGAGATCGGCTGCCCGGTCGAGTCCTACGCCGCGGTTCCGACCGGCACTCCGCTGGCGGTGGTCGACTCGTTCGGGTTCCTGGAGATCGCGGTCAGCAGCGGCAACGCCGCCCACCATTTCAACGCCACCCTCGGGGATCGGCTGAAGGTGACCGCTAGAGGATCCTGAACACGTCGTTCAGGAAGTCGGAGACGATCGTGTAGTTCGAATCGGTCGAGACGCGCGCGATCGCCCGGACGTCCTGGCGGTCCGAGAGCAAGCCGAGCGCGACCACGGCGTAGCCCCGGATATAGGAGACCTCGTCGGTCTGCCGCACGACCGATCCGAGCAACTCGATCGCGGAACGATCCCCGATCAGGCCCATCGCAAAGAGCAGGCTCTGCCGGACGAACTCACTCTTCTCGGCCTTGGCCAGCTCGGCCAGGCGGACGGCGCTCGTCCGGTCGCCCAGGAGCCCCAGAGCGGTGGCGGTATTGGAGATCAACTCGACGTCGCTGGCGCCCTTGAAAGCCGCCTGCAGTTGGGGAATCGACTCGACGTCGCCGAGCAGGCCGAGCGCCAGCGCCACGTATCCGCGGAACACCGGTTCCTTTGCCTCGCGCAAGGCCTTGCGCAGGACCGGCGCGGCGCGGCTGTCGCGATGGAGACCGAGCGAGATCGACAGCGCGGCCTTCAGCGAGGTGTCATTCTCCCTCTGGAACTGGGTGAGCAGCAGCGGGACGCTCTCCGGGTCGCCGAGCAGCCCCAGCGCGAGCGCCACGAAGCCCCGGCTGGCCGTGGTGACCTTGGCCAGATCGGCACGCAGGGTCTCGGCGGCCTGTTTGCCGCCCACGTAACCCAGCGAGATGAAGCAGAAGTTGCGCACCGTCAGATCATTGTCGCCGTGAGCCGCCGCCGCCAGCGCCGTCACGGCCGTCTTGTCGGCGCTCTTGCGCAAGAGCCTCCCCAGCGCGATGGCCGCCGACCGGCGCTGCTGCATGTCATCGCTCCGCAGCGCGGCCAGCAGGACCGGCGCGGCCTCGGGCGTGCCGCACCTGCCGATCGAGAGGACCAGGTGGGAGCGGACCATGAAGTCCTGGATCTTCTGCTCGCCGAGCAGGGTCTGGAGCAACGGGACGCTGTTCGGATCGGCGGTCAGGCCGACCGCGTAGGCGATGCCGTTCTGCACCTGGATCGGGAATTCGGTGAAGACGCGCGGCGGCAGGAGCTGCTTCAGGGACTCGCTCGCCAGCGGGCCGCCGATCATGCCGATCGCCAAGGCCGCGTACATGCGCTCCTGGAGTTCTCGCTTGGAATCCCGGACGATCGCCTCGAGCCGGGGCAGCGAGACCGTGTCGCCCCAGACGCCGAGCGCCACGATGCTGTCGAGGCGCACCTGGAACAGTTCGTCCCGCAGGGCCGCGAACAGGGATGGGCGGGCGCCCGGATCCTGCGACTTGGCCAGGGCCTGCACCGCGGCCTGGCGGATGAACGGGTTGGAGTCCCGGATGGCGCGCACCAGGAGCGGCACGACCGACTCCTCGCGGTCGCCGCGCGTGACTTCCTGGAACGGCTCGTCCACGTCGGCGTTGCCGGCCGCCAGCGCCGTCAGAGCGGGGCGCAGGCCGATCAGTGGTTCGCGGTTGTAGTACCACCAGAATTCCCAGCGCCCCTCATCGAAGGGAATCTGCGGTCCCTGGCCCGGTTGGGTGATTCGTTCCTCGTTGTTGGGGGCGTCATCCCCTCCGTCGCCGGTGCCCTGGGACGTCGCCAGGGGGGCCAGCAGCAGCAGGATCGGAATCGAAAGAAATGACCTTCTCATCGGGGACTCCCGGGCACTTCGGAGACCTCACTCGTCCGGATGACCAACCGCGGCGGAACCGTCATCCTACAAAATGGCCGGCCGGTTCGAGCCGATTCATGATTCGCTAGGCAAGTTGGATGGAATCGGCAACCTGTGATCCACCTTTCCTTTCGGCAGAACCCGGATGGGGCCTTTCGGCCGTTCGGGGGAGTCGAACACACTTCTGGAAAATCGGGAGGGATGGGTAGACTGAGTGCGGCCCGGCGGCCAAGCGGCATTGGACGGCGCCCGTCTTCCGGCGTTCACCGGTTTGGCGGGGGGCGGCGGTCGGATCGGGCGTTTCTGACCGATTTCAAAGCGGGAGGCCGCGAAATGCGGATCGCCTACCTCGACTGCTTCTCGGGTGTGGCCGGCGACATGTTCCTGGGGGCGCTCCTCGATGTGGGGCTGTCGCTGGAGCAGTTGCAGTCCGAGTTGGAGAAGCTCGGACTGAGCGGATTCCGGATCGAGGCCGCCCGCACCCGGCGTGGGGGTGTGGCCGGGTTCCGGGTCGAGGTGGTGGTCGAGGAACAGGAGCCGCCGCACCGCCGGCTGGATGACATCAAGGCGATCGTGGCCGGGTCGGGCCTGGACCCGGTGATCAAGGATCGTTCCATGGCGGTCTTCACCCGTCTGGCGGAGGCGGAGGCGCAGGTCCACGGCACCACGGTCGGCGAGGTGCATTTCCACGAGGTCGGCGCCCTGGACGCGATCGTGGACATCGTGGGCACCGTGTCGGGGCTGGCCCTCCTGGGGATCGACGAGCTGCATGCCTCGAGGATCACGCTTGGACGGGGGTTGTCCGAGAGCGCACACGGGGTGATGCCGGTGCCGGTGCCGGCGACCCTCGAGCTCTTGAAGGGGGTCGCGGTCGAATCGACCGGTCTGGAAGGCGAACTGGTGACGCCCACCGGCGCCGCGCTGGTCACCACCCTGGCGACTTCGATCGGCTCGGAATACTCGTTCGTGCCGGAGGCCACCGGCTATGGCTTCGGCCGGCGCGAACGCCCGGGCGGGCCGCCCAATGCGCTGCGCCTGCTCGTGGGCCAGCAACCCGAAGTGAGCGAGCGCGTGGTGGTTCTCGAGACCAACCTCGACGACGCCACCGGTCAGATCATCGGTTTCCTGATCGAGAAGCTGATGTCGGCGGGCGCTCTGGACGCCTATGCTACGTCGATCCAGATGAAGAAATCGCGTCCGGGAGTGTTGCTCGCGACGATCGCCGACGAGGCCCGGGCCGACGAATTGGAGCGCATCCTATTCGCCGAAACGAACACGCTGGGCGTGCGCCGCCATCGGGTCAACCGGACGCGGTTGGAGCGGGTCTCCTCCCGGATCCTGACGTCGCTGGGCGAGGTCCGCACGAAATTCGCCCGCGGGCCGGGCGGCATCCGCCGGGCGGCGCCGGAGTACGAGGACGTAGCCCGCATCGCGCGGGAACGGGAGCTGCCCTACCGGCATGTGCTGGAGACGATTCAACGCGAGTTGCCGGTCTGGCCGCCCTCGCCCGCTGAGCCCGCTGAACCCGCTAAACCCGCCAAGCTCAATGAAGCGGACGCGGGCCGGGAGCCGCAATGAACCGCGCAGATTCGAGGTCGACATGTTCGAGCTGAAACCCGCCCTGAGACGTCTCGGGCTCTTGACGATGCTCCTGGGGGCGGCCGGGGGGGCGGCCGGGATCTTGGCCGGGATCGCGGCCGGTCAGGGACGGCCCGCGGTCGATGCGACCGCCGGCCCGCACGGCGAAGACGGCGAAAGCGTGGAGTCCTCCGATCCGCTGGCGTGGGTGGGCGATCGCGATATCCGGTTCATCGCCAGGGTCAAGGGCACCGGAGCCGAGCTGCGTTCGGGACCCGATCCGGCCTATCGGGTCTTGCGAACGGCGGAGGAGGGCGAGCTGCTGATCGTGGTCGGGGATGCCGCGAAACATGTGGAGGTGCTCGTGCCGGCCGGCTTCGCCGCCTACGTCCACGGCCGCTACGTCGACCTCGGCCCGAATGATATCGGCGTGGTCAACACGACGCGGGTGAACATCCGGTCGCGTCCGACATCCACGGGAGATTATCCGATCGGCAAGGTCCATACCGGGCGGGAGCTGCAGGTCTGGGGAAAGGCGGAGTCCGACCCCGACTGGTATCGCGTCGTGGCGCCTTCCGAATTCACCTTGTTCGTGTCGGACGACGAGGTGGAGATCGCCGGGGATGAACACGATCCGGGACTGCAGGACGAGATCGCCGCGGCCCGTGAAGACCGGCTGGCGGCGTTCGAGCGGCGATCTCCCGAGGCCATCCTGCGCCGCGAGGCGCGAGAGCGCGCCGAGCAGGCTCCGGCCCGACTCGAAGAGGCGCTGGCGCTGTTCCAGGAGGAAAGATCCCTCGGCCTGGAAGCGGATTTCAGCCCGGCCGAAGAGCGGCTGGCGCAGGTCCTCGCGGACTCCACCGATCCGATGCTGAAGACCCGCGCCACGGCTCTCAAGAGCCAGATCGCGCTGCAGGAGCGTTTGAACGAGGCGGAGCGGGAGAAGCAGGCCCTGCGCGAGGAACTCGAACGAGAACGGGAACAGATCCTGGAGGAGCGCCGCCGCTTTCAGGAGCAGCTCGAGGCGGCAAAGGCGGCGAGCGAGAGCCAAGTCGCCGAGGTGGCCCCGGGCGAGGCGGGCGAGTGGAACGGCTTCCTGCGGCTCCAACCCGGAGGAAGCGCCCACCCGATCGGTCTCGAGCAGGGGCAGCAGATGCAGGCCTGGCTCTACTGCTCCTCGGGCAAGCTGCGTCTCCGAGATTACGTCGGCCTTCAAGTCCAGGTCTCGGGCCGAGCTCTCCGCCTCGAAGGCGCGCCCGTGGTCGACGTCGACCACCTGACCATCCTCAAACGCTGATCAAGCACCCCCCGCCAACACCGGCACTTTTCGTCGAACCGTTCCTCCGCTGTTCGCGCCACGCACCACGCCGGCTTCGAGATCAAGTTCCGGAATCGCCGCCCTCGAGCGCGCGAAGGGTGGCTTCCCGGTGGGCGGCGAAGCGGCCGCGACGGATGGCAAAGGCGGCGTCGCGGACGAGTTGCTGATAGAAGTACACGTTGTGGCGGGCGACCAGGATCGGGCCGAGCATCTCGTGGCAGGTGAACAGGTGGGTCAGGTAGCCCAGTTCGAAGCCGCGGCAGGTCGTGCAGGCGCAGTTCGGATCGAGCGGGCCGCGGGCCAGCCGATTCGCGCTGAGGCGCAGGCGCACGACCCCCCTCGAGGTGAAGGCCTGTCCCGTTCGCGCGTGACGCGTGGGGAGCACGCAGTCGAACATGTCGGCGCCGCAGCCTATGGCCAGCAGCAGGTCCTCGGGGTAGCCCACGCCCATCACGTAGCGCGGGCGGTCCTCGGGCAGGAGCGGCAGGACCGCCTCGAGCGTCGCCTGGAATTCCCGTTTCGACTCTCCCACGGCCAGCCCGCCCAGCGCATACCCGTCGAACGAAAGCTCCCGCAGTGCCTCGGCCTGCTTCGCGCGGAGCTCCAGGTCGAGGGCGCCCTGGAGGATCCCGAAGAGTGCCTGGCCGCTCTGAACCTGGGCCCGGTGGTGCTCCCTCGAACGACGGGCCCACCGCAGGGTCCGGGCGGCCGCGACCTCTATCTGATCCCGCCGGGCCGGCAGCGCGATCGGCTGATCGAGCACCATCGCGATGTCCGGATCGAGCGCCGCCTGGATCTCGATCGCCTCCTCCGGCGTCAACCGGATCAACGCACCGTCGAGATGCGAACGGAAGGTCGCGCCCTGTTCGTCGATCTCGACCCGCCCGGCATGAGAGAAGATCTGGTAGCCGCCGGAATCCGTGAGAATCGCCCCGTCCCAGGCGGCGAAGCGATGCAGTCCCCCGAACTCCCTCACTACTCGATGTCCGGGACGAATTCGAAGGTGGTAGGTGTTGGCGAGGATGATCTCGACCCGGGCCTCGAGCAGGTCGTCCGGCGCGAGGGCCTTGACGCTGGCCAGCGTTCCGACGGGCATGAACGCGGGCGTCCCGAACGTCCGCCCCCGGATGCGGACCCCGCCAGCCCGGGCCAGGCCCTCCCGGGCGTCGATTCTGAATTCAACCGCAGCGGTCATATCAGCCGACAACCTTTCTGGACCGGAACTTCCGTTCGTTGCGGCCGCGTTCCAGGGCCGCGTTGTGCGAAAAGGCACCGGAGCCGGAATTCCGTGCGGCAGCGCACGTTACCTCGAGCGGACCGGCAGCTCTAACTCATGACTCGAAAAGGTTTTCGATATTGACTTGGTCTGGTACGCCCAGTGCTTCTAGACTGACGTTCGGTTCCTGGTTGATCAGACCAAATCGTGCCCCATCGTGCGAAGGGACCCGTCACGAGCGACGCTGTTGAATTCTAACTAAGGAGATGTCCATGGGCATCCGTCTCCGAACCATGCTTGTCTTGGGGCTCGTCGCCTCCGCTCTTCCCACGGGTCTCGCCGGCGGCAAGTACGGCTTCAAGGACGTTCCGGGTGGGCACAAGGACGATCCCGTGATCAAGGTCTTCGGCTTCATCGGACCGAACAACGGTGCGCAGATGTCCTTGAAGGAACGCCAGGCGAACAACCAGTATCAGTTCGACCCGGCGGCGGGGGTGTGGAACGTGCTGAATCCGCCGCCGGTGATTCCACCGAGCGCGGGCGGCGCGAACCAGTTTCTGATGCTCAAGTTCCCGATGAAGATCAAGAAGCGGAGGATCCGCGAGACGCTCATGAAGGATGACCCGGCGCTGGCGCCGTCATCGTTCTTGACGCCGAACATCGATATCAGGGACGAACTCGGCAACCATGTTCCTGGGATTGCCGTGATCAACGGCAAGACGGCGCAGGGGGTCAAGGTCAAGAACAGTCCGTTCTTCCCCACCTGGCAGAACAACAAGGGCAAGAACCTCCTGCTCGACAAGAAGGCCTTCGTCTACGTGGCCGATCTGGGCGACCAGGACATCACCAGCGTGGCCGCCTTCGGCGGCACCGCCGGCACGCCCGAAACCTCGAGTATCGAAGAGATCCGGGTGCAACTGCACTCGGTCGGCGGCGTGATCGTCAACGGATTCTGGGTCCTCAAGATCGGCGACGGCACCGGCGTGCCGGTGAACCTGGGCACCCTGATGATGAATCCGACCGTTGCCAAGAACCCGGTGTCGCCGCCTCGCAGTTCGCCCAACGGCGACCCGGTCGTCGAATCGACCACCAATTACATCATCGACTTCACCGAGCCGGTCGTGCCGGAATCGGTCGGCTTCAGCGCCGACGAAGTCAAGCGCTTCAACGCCAGCAATCCCTTGATACCGTTGTTCTACAACGGCAACACCGCAGTCGTCCCGAACCCCGAGAACCTGAGCGTTGCGATCTACCCGAACTTCCGATTGACGGCCTCCCCAAATGGAGTCTCGAACCCGTTCGTGGTGCCGTTCGACGTCCGGCCGATCAATCCGAACAACCTGTCGGAGTACATCATCAATCCGCTCATGGATCTGCCGAATCGGGTCGACGCCACGCTCACCGGCCTGGATTTCACCACCAATCAGAATCCGGTCTTTGTGGGTGGTGCGCCGACCTTGCTGAGCACCGCGGCCACGACCTTCTGGAACGGACACTTCGACGACGCCGCCGGCCCCAACACCAGCACCACCTTCCGGATCTCCGGCGGGCACAACTGGACCAACGCTCCGGTGTCACCGCAGGCGCTCTACTACGTGCCGCTGTCGGGCACCGGCCTCGGCGTGATCAACCTGGACGGCAACGGTTTCGAGACGAACGATCCCTCGGTAGAGAAGCTGGTCCTCCTGACCAACCTCAGTCAGCTGACGTGCGGTTCTTTCCTGCTCGGATGCAACCTCAACACGTTCGGCGATCCCACAGGTGTCAATCCGGTCGGCCTGGGCGGCAATATCGCCCAGCTCGGCGGTCCGACACCCGTGCCGGGCGTCAACGAAGGCAGCGTCGGGTCACTGGCCTCCAACAACAACCCGCTGGCGATCTTCCCGAGAGGATTCGAGACCGTGGTGAAGAACTCGGTCGGGGATCCGCGGCTGGCCAAGTCTCCCGAAATCGGTTCGGTCGGCGACGTCCAGGTCGGCGATTTCCTGGACAAGGTTTTCTACGACACGCGGAATCCGTTCGCCTCGGGGACGCTCCACATCACAGCGCTCACGGGCGCGCTGGTGCCGTCCAACACCATCGCCGATCCGCCGGTTCCGAACCCGCCGCCGCTGCGGTTGCCGGTCGGCCTTCCGCCGCTCGATATCATCTTCGACCAGCAACACCTGAAGCGACCCGCCTTCGTGCTCCAAGGCGATGAGGTCTTCTCGGCGTTTCCGGCGCCTCCGGCTGTTCCGGATGCGCGCATGCGCATCTTGCTCTGGCCGAATTTGGACGGTGGAGGGGCGCCCGATTTCTTCCCGACCTTCGCGCAGAATGGACCTCAGTACCAGACCTTCGCCGCCGGCGCGCCCTACGCGTCGCGCCAGCAGATCGGCAACTTCCTGTACGTGACCGACCGGGACAGCGGCGTGGTCCAGTGCCTCAACTCGAACACGTTCGAAGTCATCGCGTCGATCGAGACGCCCGACCCGGAAGGGCTCGGCATTTCTCCCGACCTGTCGACGTTGTACGTGTCGAATCTCGGCGACGATACGGTTTCGATCATCGGAGTCGATCCCT
>Ga0326597_10002785_pt1 | contig 25892 bp, 19 predicted proteins | sample RVTome_12_FD_203789 | JGI IMG/M metagenome (GOLD analysis project Ga0326597, IMG submission 203789) | Soil microbial communities from uranium-contaminated site in the Upper Colorado River Basin, Wyoming, United States - RVT100D185 | ecosystem: Environmental > Terrestrial > Soil > Contaminated >... | reverse complement strand
GATGTTGTCGCCCAGCACGACGCACAGGGCGTCGCCGCCGGCCCAGTAGCGCGCCAGGTCGAGGGCCTCGGCGATGCCGCCCTCGCCCTCCTGGTAGGTGTAGTTCAGGTGCTTCAGCCCGAACTCGCCGCCGTTGCCCAAGAGCCGCAGGAAGTCGCCCGAGTTCTGCCCGCCGGTGACGATCATGATGTCGTCGATGCCGGCCCTCACGAGCGCCTCGATCGGGTAGTAGATCATCGGCCGGTCGTAGACCGGCAGCAGGTGCTTGTTCGTGATCTTGGTCAGGGGGAACAGGCGCGTGCCCAGTCCCCCGGCGAGGATGACGCCCTTCATGTGGGGGGTCCGTAGCGTCGTGAGGGGTGGATCGGGGGCGGTCGGCGCGAGCGCGGCGGGCGAACATGGTAGGAATGGGCCACCCCCCCCGCAACGCGGCGTCCGGGCGCGAGGGGGACGGGCACGGCTGCGGCGGCGCTCAGCGCGGGCTGAACGCCCGCATCCCAAGGGAAGGACTCGGCCCGCGCTGATCCTGTTGGCGGGGGAGGCGGACCCTCCCCCGCATCGGCCGCGACACGCGGCCTCCCCCTCCTCGCCGCCTGATGGGCGGCGCGGCGCCTCCGGCGCCGGTTGCACGCCCTTGCGAGCGAGTCGGTTCTTGAACACCGGTCAACAGCTCTGGCCCCAGAGGCTCACGGCGGCCCCGGCCGCGCCTTGTACCAGGCCACGAATCGACGCAGCCCCTCCGCCACCGGGGTGGCCGGCGCGTAGCCCAGCCGGGCGCGCGCCTTGCTCACGTCGGCGTACGTCACGAGCACGTCGCCGGGCTGCAGCGGCCGGCGCTCGACGACCGGCGCGCGGCCGCAGGCCTCTCCCACCAGCTCGACCAGCTCGGCCAGCGAGGTCGTCTCGGACTCGCCCAGGTTGTAGATCTCGTAGCCCTGGCAGCGGTCGAGCGCGCGCACGACGCCGTCGACGACGTCGTCGACGTAGGTGTAGTCGCGGCGCGTGCTGCCGTCGCCGAAGACCTGGATCGGCTCGCCGCGCAGCGTCGCCCGCACGAACTTGTGGATCGCCATCTCGGGGCGCTGGCGCGGCCCGTAGACCGTGAAGAAGCGCAGGCAGGTGGTCGGGATCCCGTGCAGGTGGTGATAGGTGTAGCACAAGAGCTCGCCCGCGCGCTTGGTGGCGGCGTAGGGCGAGACGGGGTGATGGATGTCGTCCGACTCCTCGAAGGGCACCTTCTCGTTCGAGCCGTAGACACTCGAGGAGGAGGCGAACACGAAGCGCGTCCCGGGGCGGCGGCGCAGCTCCTCCAGCAGGACCAGCGTGCCGCGCACGTTCACGTCCTCGTACAGGAGCGGGTCCTTCAACGAGGGTCTCACGCCCGCCATGGCCGCCAGGTGCACGACCGCGTCGAAGCGGCCCTCGGCGAACAGGCGCGCGACCGCGTCGCGGTCGCGCACGTCGCCCTCGAGCACCCGCGCTCCGCGCAGGAGGGTGGCGTTCGCGCGCTTGACGGCCGGGTCGTAGAAGGCGTTGAAGTCGTCGAGCACGGTGATGTCCTCGCCGCGCCCGAGCAGCCGCTCGCACAGGTGCGAGCCGATGAAGCCCGCTCCGCCGGTGACCAGGATCGAGCTCATGGCTGGCACTGGCAAGCTCGGGTCATCGCGCTGCGCTGCGCCGCTCACTCGACGGTCACGCTCTTGGCCAGGTTGCGCGGCTTGTCGATGTCGCAGCCGCGCAACAGCGCGATCTCGTAGGCCAGGAGCTGCAGCGGCACGACGTTCAGGACCGGCGAGAGCCACTCGCTGCCGGCGGGCACGCGCAGCGCCTCGTCGGCCACCTCCAGGCTGGGCGCGTGCGAGCCGACGCAGATCACCTTGCCGCCGCGCGCCATGACCTGCTCGATGTTCGACAGCACCTTGTCGGCCACGACGCCGCGGCTGTTGATCACGACCGTGCTCATGCCCGGCTCGATCAGGGCGATCGGACCGTGCTTCATCTCGCCCGCCGGATAGCCCTCGGCGTGCATGTAGGAGATCTCCTTGAGCTTGAGCGCGCCCTCGAGCGCGACCGGGTAGTTGATCCCGCGCCCCAGGAACAGGAAGCCCTTCTGCCGGCAGTGGTCGCGCGCGATCGAGCGCACGCGGCCCGTCGTCTCGGTCGAGAGCATGCGCTCGAGCTGCGGGCGCAGGAGCCGCAGCTCGGCCAGCAGCTCGCGCCCGCGCTCCAGGTCGAGGTGAGCGCGCGCGCGTCCGATGCGCACAGCCAGGAGGTAGGCGGCCACGATCTGCGCCACGAAGGCCTTCGTGCTGGCCACGCCGATCTCGGGGCCGGCGTGGGTCAGGACGACTCCCTCGGACTCGCGCACCAGCGTGCTGCCGGCCACGTTGCAGATCGAGGTCGCCCGGGCGCCCATCTCGCGCGCCAGGCGCAGCGCGGCCAGGGTGTCGGCCGTCTCGCCCGACTGGGAGATGGCCAGCGCCAGCGTGCGCTCGGGCATGCGCGGCTGGCGGTAGCGGAACTCGCTGGCGTAGTCGACCGAGACCGGCAGGCCGCCCAGTCCCTCGATCAGGTAGGCCGCGATGTGGCAGGCGTGCAGGGCCGTGCCGCAGGCGATCAACTGGACGCGCTCGAGGCCGCGCAGGACCTCGTCCTCCCAGCCGCCCGCTTCGAAGCGCACGTCGCCGCGCTCCTCGTCGATGCGCTCGAAGGCCGTGCGCGCCAGCACGTCCGGCTGCTCGTGGATCTCCTTGAGCATGTGGTGCGGGTAGAGGCCCTTGCCGGCGTCCTGCGCGTCCCACTCGACGCGCTGTGCCAGGCGCTCGACCGCGGCCCCGTCCAGCGTGCACACCTCGAAGCGTCCGGGCGCCAACGTGGCGACGTCGCCGTCCTCGAGGAAGACGATCTCGTGCGCGTGCGACACGAGCGCCAGCGCGTCGGAGGCCAGGTAGGCCGCGTCGTCGGTGACGGCCAGGCACAGCGGCGGCCCCTGGCGCGCGCAGACGACCTGGGAGTCGTCGTCCACGCGCAGGACGGCGATCGCGTAGTAGCCGCGCACGCGCGCCAGGGCGGCGCGCACGGCCTCGGCCAAGGACTTGCCGGCGCGGACCCCGCGCCCGATCAGGTGCGCCAGGACCTCGGTGTCGGTCTGCGAGGCGAAGACCACGCCCTGGGCGGCGAGCTCCGCGCGCAGCTCCAGGTAGTTCTCGATGATGCCGTTGTGGACCAGCGCGATGCGCCCTTCGGCGTCGGTGTGCGGGTGCGCGTTCTCGTCGGTCGGCGGGCCGTGGGTCGCCCAGCGCGTGTGGCCGATCCCGACGCGCGAGCCCTGCAGGGCCCCGTCCTCCAGCGCGCGCTCCAGCACCTCGAGCCGCCCGGCCCGGCGCCGCACGGCCACGCCGTTCAGGCCGCCGACGGCCACGCCCGCGCTGTCGTAGCCGCGGTACTCCAGCACGCGCAGACCCTCGAGCAGGCCCGCCAGCACTGAACCGTCGCGCAGCACGGCCCCGACGATGCCGCACATCGCTAGTCGCCCCCCCCGGCCGACCCGGCCGCGAGCTTGGCGGCGAAGTACGCCATCGTGCGCGCCAGACCGGTGCGCAGGTCGATCTCCGGCTCCCAGCCGAGCAGCCTGCGCGCCTTGCGGATGTCCGGCTGGCGCACCTTGGGATCGTCGACCGGCAGGTCCTCGAACACGATCTCGGAGCGCGATCCGGTGCACTCGATCACGGCGCGCGCGAACTCCAGGATCGTCATCTCGGCCGGGTTGCCGATGTTGACCGGCAGGCTCTCGCTCGAGCGCAGCAGGCGCCAGATGCCCTCGATCAGGTCGTCGACGTAGCAGAACGAGCGAGTCTGCCTGCCGTCGCCGAAGACCGTCAGCGGCTCGCCGGCCAGGGCCTGGGCCATGAAGGCCGGCAACGCGCGCCCGTCGTGCAGACGCATGCGCGGACCGTAGGTGTTGAAGATGCGCACGATGCGCGTGTCGACGCCGTGGAAGCGGTGGTAGGCCATCGTCATCGCCTCGGCGAATCGCTTGGCCTCGTCGTACACGCCGCGCGGCCCGACCGGGTTGACGTTGCCCCAGTAGTCCTCCGACTGCGGGTGGACGAGGGGGTCGCCGTAGCACTCGGAGGTCGAGGCGAGCAGGAACTTGCAGCCCTTGGCGTGGGCCAGCCCGAGCACCTTGTGGGTCCCCAGCGAACCGACCTTGAGCGTCTGGATCGGCAGCTCCAGGTAGTCGATCGGACTGGCCGGCGAGGCGAAGTGCAGGATGGCGTCGAGCTCGCCGCGCACGTGCAGGTACTCGGTGACGTCGCGCTTCTCGAAGTGGAAGTCCGGGTTCGAGAACAGGTGCTCGACGTTGGCGATGTCGCCGGTGATGAGGTTGTCCATGCAGATCACCTCGCGGCCCTCCGACAGGAAGCGCTCGCACAGGTGGCTGCCGAGGAAGCCGGCACCGCCGGTGATCAGGACGCGCGGCTTGGACATGGGGTCGCGGGCGCGCCGGCTCGAGCGGGCCGCCCTGCATGGGACGTTCGAAGCGTTCGGAGCGTGCCGCCGCGGTGCGGCGCGGGCATTCCGGGCCGGACCCTCACGCCCGCCCGCGCCCGGGATCGTCGCCCGGCGGGCCCTCCCCGGCGCCCTCCTCGGGCCCGTCGCTGGCGGGTGGCGTGACCGCGGGCTCGTCCGGGCCAGTCCCGGCCTCGCCCGCGGCGCTCCCGGCCTCGCCCGCCGGGGCGGTGCTATCCCCCGCGGGGGGCTCGGGCTCGGCCGCCGCCGGCGCGGGCGCCAGCCCGGCGAAGACGACCTCCTCGCCCTCGCCCAGGCGCACCCTCACGCCCTGGCCCGCGATCTCGTGCTCGCCGCCGGCGCGCAGGCGCACGCCCTGCGGGTGCTCGAGCACCTCGACCCGGCCCTGCACGTCGATCGGGAGGCCGGCGCCGGCGATGCGCTGCGTGCCCGGGTCCGGGGCGAACGGCCGGCCGCCGAGAGAGAGCAGCGGCAGATCGATGGCCTGCCCCGGGTCGAGCTGGAAGACCCGATCGCGGAAGGCGACCTCGGCCTGCGCGCGCGACTGGTTGCGCACGCGCAGGACGTCCTCGCGCACGCGCTCGATCACGAACGGGCCGGATTCGGCCGTCAGCAGCGCGCCGCCGAGCAGCTCGACCTGGTCGCGCCGCCTCAAGTCGAGCGTGCAGCGCTCGATCTCGAGGAACACGAAGGCCGGCTCGCCGCGGCTCGGCGATCCGATCACCCCGCTGCCCTGGCCGAACATCACGATCGAGCTGCTGTCGCCCCAGATCGTCTCGACCCGCCCGCCGGGCTTGCTGTAGATCCAGCTACCCGCGTTCAGGCGCCGCTCTTTGTCGTAGAAGGTCAGAGGATAGGCGGACGAGAGCCCCGCCGGTCGGATCAGGACCGGGTCGGCGTGGCGCACGACGCGCACCTCCTCCGGCCCGCGCGCGAACTCGCGCTCGCGGCCCGGCGGCAGAGGGTCCACGCCGGCCGCCATCGGCCCGGGGAAGCGCTGGGTCGACAGGCGCGGCCAGCGCCGCGATCCGGCGCAGGCCGCCAGCGCGACCAACGCCGCGAGGGCTGCCAGGCGCGGGACGCGACGGGAAACGAAGGCGCTCACGTCACCTCCTGCCCGCCATCGCCTGCTGGTGCGCAAAGTAGCGCTCCATGAAGCCCGTGTCGTGGCGGCCGGCCACGAAGTCCGAGTGCTCGAGCACGCTCACGTGCATCGGGATGGTCGTCCTGGGCCCCTCGATCACGAACTCGCGCAGGGCGCGCAGCATCGTGCGGATGGCCGCCTCGCGCTCGCCGCGGTGGACCAGGAGCTTGCCGATCATCGAGTCGTAGTTCGGCGGAATCCGGTACCCACTGTAGCAGTGGCTGTCGACCCGCACACCGGGTCCCCCCGGGGGGACGAAGGTCTGGATCAGGCCGGGGGAGGGCTGGAAGTCGCGCTCGGGATCCTCGGCGTTGATGCGGCACTCGAGCGCGTGGCCGCGGAAGACCACGTCCTCCTGCCGGAAGCCGAGCGGCTCGCCGCTGGCGATCCTGATCTGCTGCTGGATCAGATCGAGCCCGGTGACGAGCTCGGTGACGGTGTGCTCGACCTGGATGCGGGCGTTGACCTCGATGAAGTAGTGGCGGCCCTTGCGGTCGAGCAGGAACTCGACCGTGCCCGCGTTGTGGTAGCGCGCCTGGCGCGCCATGCGCACGGCCGCCTCGCCCAGGGCGCCGCGCGTCTCGGCGCTGATCGAGGGTGAGGGCGACTCCTCGATCAGCTTCTGGTGACGGCGCTGCACGGAGCAGTCGCGCTCGCCCAGGTGCACGATGTTGCCGTCGTGGTCGCCGAGGATCTGCACCTCGACGTGGCGCGGGCCCTCGACGTACTTCTCGATGTAGACCGTCTGGTCGCCGAAGGCCGCGCCGGCCTCCGAGCGCGCGGCGTGGAAGCCGTTGACCAGGCTCGGGTCGTTGCGCGCGACGCGCATCCCGCGCCCGCCGCCACCGGCCGCCGCCTTGATGATCACCGGGTAGCCGATCTCGAGCGCGACCTTGAGCGCCTCGTCCTCGTCATCGACCGGCCCGTCCGAGCCGGGCACGACCGGAACGCCGGCGGCGCGCGCCATGTCGCGCGCGTTGGCCTTGTGACCGACCGCCGCGATCGTCTCCGGGTCGGGCCCGATGAACTGGATCTTGCAGTCGTTGCAGACCTCGGCGAAGTGCGCGTTCTCGGCCAGGAAGCCGTAGCCGGGGTGGATCGCCTCGACGTCGGCCACCTCGGCGGCCGAGATGATGGCCGGCACGTTGAGGTACGACAGCGCCGCCGGCGCCGGCCCGATGCAGATCGTCTCGTCCGCTTGCCGCAGGTAGATCGCGTCCGCGTCGGCCTCGGAGTAGACGGCCACCGTCTCGATGTCGAGCTCGCGGCAGGCGCGGATGATGCGCTGCGCGATCTCGCCGCGGTTGGCGATCAGGATGCGGCGGAACATGAGAGAGCGAGCGAGCAGCGCTCGCGAACGGGCTGCAGCGCCGCCGGGCGCCGCGCCGCGAGACATGCGAGAGGCTGGACCATGGCTTCCCGCTCGGCCTCTCAGAGAGCGAGCAAGAATTGCTCGCGAACGGGCGCCAACGCCGCCAGGCGTTGGGCCAAACGGCATCTGAGAGGCTGTATCATCGATTTCTGCTCAGCCTCTCAGCCTCTCCTGATCAGGAACAGGGGCTGCCCGAACTCCACCGGCTCGCCGTTCTCGACCAGCGCCTCGATCACCTCGCCGCGCACCTCGGCCTTGATCTCGTTCATGACCTTCATGGCCTCGATGATGCACACGACCGTGTCCTCGCTGACGCGCCCGCCGACCTCGACGTAGGGGTCGGCCTCGGGCGCGGAGGCGCGGTAGAAGGTCCCCACCATGGGGCTCGTGAGCTGCATGGTGCCGGGCGGCAGGCCGGCGGGGGCGGGCGCCGCCGCGCTCGCCTGCGGCGCCTGCGGCGCGGCCGGAGCGGCCTGGGCGCTCCCGGGCAGCAGCTGCACGACCGGCGCCGGCGGGGCCGCGACGGCCTCGACGCCGCGCTTGAGGCGCACGCGCAGGCCGGCCTTGGCGTCGTCGACCTCGAGCTCGGTCACCCCGGCGCCGGTCATGATGCGCACGAGCTTGCGGATGAGTGTGAGGTCCAACATGCCGGGGTCTGCTCTCTGGACGGCGGGGCGGGGAATCGGGCCGGAACGCGGGCGGAGAGGATACGAGCGGATCAGCCGGCGCTCCAGTCGCCCGACTTGCCTCCTGTCTTCGCCAGCAGGCGCAGCTCCTCGATCACGATGCCCTTCGCGAGGGCCTTGGACATGTCGTACACGGTCAGCGCCGCGATGCCGGCGCCGACCAGGGCCTCCATCTCGACCCCGGTGCGGCCGGTGCACGCCGCGCGGCAGCGGATCTCGAGCACGTCGGCCGGTCCCGGCCGCGCCGCGTCCGGTGCCGCGCGCTCGAAGGCGATCTCGACGTGGTCGAGCCCGAGCGGGTGGCACATCGGGATCAGCTCGCCGGTGCGCTTGGCGGCCAGGATCCCGGCGCTGCGCGCGACCTCGCTCAGGGGCCCCTTCGGCCCGCCGCCGGCAGACAGCACGCGCTCGAGCACTCCCGGCGGGAAGCGCACCCGCGCCGCCGCGGTCGCGGAGCGGCGCGTCGCCGGCTTGCCCCCCACGTCGATCATGCGCGACTCCGGGCCGTCCGGACCGGCGCGCACGTGGCCGAGCCCAGGCGTGCCGTCCCGTTCGTCCTCGTCCGCTCCCATGGCCCCCGTCGCGCCGGCGGCGGGAGGCCAATCCTACCGCCGCGCCGCCGGCGGACGTTGCGGCCAGACCTTTTTCAGGCTAGAGACGAGCGCCGCTCAGCCCGGGGCGTAGATTGGGCCGAATAGGGTCCACGCCCCTCGTTCTCCCGTCGAACCGGCCTGCCATGCGACACCGACTCCTCCTCCCGGCGCTGCTCCTCCTCTCGGCTCCGCTGCTATCCTCCGTCCAGGACGGACCCGGCGACGTGAGCGAGCTGCTGGCGCGCCGCGTGGCCGCCGCCGGCGGCCTGTCGGTGCCGGATATCTGGCTCGAGGCGGCCGGCCTGGCCGAGATCGGGGCCGAGCTCGACCAGGGGCTCGCCGCCGCGATCGACTCCCTGCTGCGCGCGGGCCCGGCCGATCCGCGCGCCACGCTGCTGCTCGTCGCCGCCCGCCTGGAGAGCGCCGAGCCGCCCCACGACCTGATGGCCGAGCGCCTCGAGCCGCTGCTCGACGATTCCGACGAGGACGTCGCGCGCGGCGCGGCGGGACTCCTGAACGACCCGGGCTTCAACCAGCTCGACCCGCAGCGCGGCGAGGCGCTGGTCGCGAAGATGCTGGCCGGCGCGCGCGACGCCGAGCGCGCGCCCCAGACCCGCATCGAGCTCGCCGTCGCGGCCTGGAAGCGCGGCGACGGCGGCGCCCGGCGCGAGGCGCGGGCCGAGATGCTGGCCTTCCTCGAGTCTTCCGACTCGCGCCTGCGCAGCCTGGCGGCCCTGGGCCTGGCGCGCGCGCGCGACCTCGAGTCGGCGCGGGCCGAGCTCGAGCGCACGGCCAGCCTGCCCGGGCCCGAGGGGCTGCTGGCGGACGCCTACCTGCAGATCGAGCGCACGCGCGGCTACTGGGAGAGCAAGAACCACAGCCTGCGCGACCGCTTCGACCAGATGCTCGAGCAGAAGGGGCCGGCGCGCGACCTGGAGCGGGTCGAGCGCATGATCCAGCTCATCCAGGGCAGCCACATCGAGGGCGACCTGCCGCACGCCGCGCGCGAGGCCCTGCTCGACGCCGCCCTGGACGGCATGCTGCAGAGCCTCGATCCGCACTCGAGCTACCTGACGTCGGAGGTGTTCGGGAAGTTCCAGCAGGATCTCGACGGCGAGTACGGCGGCATCGGCGCCTACGTGCAGGAGGACCCCGGCGACCACCTGTTCACGATCACGCGCCCGATCTACTCCGGCCCGGCCTACAAGGCCGGCCTGATGAGCGACGACAAGATCGTGCGCATCGGCGACTGGCCGACGCACGAGAACGGCCAGACCAAGGACGTCGACGAGATCATCCTGCGCCTGAAGGGCAAGCCCGGTACGTCGGTTGTGCTCTACATCTGGCGGCGCGGGATGGACTTCGACCTGATCGACCGCCCGAGCGAGGACATGGCGGTCCTGGTGATGCGGGATCAGATCACGATCCCGCCCATCAAGCACGACGTCCTGCCGGGCGGCATCGGGCTGGTGGAGCTCAGCTCGTTCTCGGGCGTCGCCAGCCAGGAGCTGGAGTCCACGCTCACGACCATGCTGGACGAGGACCACGTCCAGGGCGTCATCCTCGACCTGCGCAACAACCCCGGCGGCCTGCTGGTCGAGGCGCGCGCCGTGGCCGACCTGTTCCTGCCCGAGGGCAAGCTGGTCGTGAGCACCGAGAGCCGGCGCTCGGCGCCCAAGCGGCTCTACACGGAGAGGCCGGCGCTCGTTCCGGAAGACCTGCCGCTGGTCGTGCTGATCAACCGCTTCAGCGCCTCCGCCTCGGAGATCGTGGCCGGCGCGCTGCAGGACCAGGGCCGGGCCACGCTGGTGGGCCAGACGTCGTTCGGCAAGGGCTCGGTCCAGAACCTGGTCCCCCCGCGCGGAGAGCGCGACGACGTGTTCGAGGACGAGAACCGCAACGGCCGCTTCGACAACTGGGAGCCGATCCTGCGGGACTGGAACGGCAACGGCAAGTTCGACTTCGCGCCGCGCGCCAAGCTGACCGTCGAGCGCTACCTCCTGCCGTCGGGGCGCTCGATCCACCGCGAGCTCGACCAGGAGGGCAACCTCGTCAGCCTGGGCGGGGTCACGCCGGACGTGGAGATCGACCCGCGCCGCTGGGAGCTGTGGAAGGGGGAGGAGGTCAACAAGATCCGCAACGAGCACAAGGTGCGCGACTGGGTCGACGAGCGCTGGGAGGAGCAGCGCGAGGCCTTCGAGGCGATCGCCTACGGCGACATGGACGACACCTCCCGCTATCCCGGCTTCGAGGAGTTCTACGCCGGGCTGGAGACGATGCTACCGCCTCAGGACGTGCGCCTGCTGCTGCGCGCCGAGGTGCGCCGCCGCGTCCAGGACGCGCGCGGCGCCGCCTTCCCGCTCGGGGGCGACTACCAGGAGGACTACCAGCTCCAGAAGGCGATCGAGGTCGTCTTCGAGCGCCTCGGTCGGTCGGCCTTCGAGGTCGAGGCCTACGAGGTCACCTTCGACGAGGTCGGACGCGACCACACCGACCGCGCCTCGCTCTCCGTCGCCGCGCGCCCATCGGCGCGCGAGCGCGAGGCGGTGCGCGACGCCCTGGCGCTCCTGGCCGCGGCCCGGCGCGAGGACGGCCGCCTGAGCGAGGAGAACATCGCCCTCTTGCACGAGGTCATCCGTCGGCTCGACCACTGAGAGGCTGAGCAGAAATCGATGATACAGCCTCTCAGATGCCGTTTGGCCCAACGCCTGGCGGCGTTGGCGCCCGTTCGCGAGCAATTCCTGCTCGCTCTCTGACGACGAGCCCGCGCCATCTCCACCCCTTCCGGACGATCCGATGAATCGTCCGGAAGGGGTGGAGATGGGGCGGGCGAGGGTTCACCCGTCGGCCATGTCCGCCAGCGCCGGCAACACGAACTCGCGCGCCAGGATCACGAGCGTCGCCGCCAGCGGCAGGGCCAGCAGGAAGCCCAGCATGCCCAGCGCCGCGCCGCCCACGAACACCGCCGCCAGCACCACCACCGGGTGCAACCCGAGGCTGTCGCCGAGCACCCTCGGCACCAGCACGTAGCCCTCGAGCACCTCGGCCAGGCCGAAGACCAGCGCCACGCGCCAGAGGGCGCTCACGAGGTCGTGGTCGAGCAGCGCCAGCACGAAGCCGAAGGCGACGGCCAGCAGCGGGCCCACGAACGGCACCAGCGCCAGGAAGCCGCCGCACAGGCCGAGCAGCAGCGCGTAGTCCACCCCCAGGAGCGCCAGCCCGACGGCGATCGCCAGGCCCTTCAGCAGGCACACCGTCAGGCGCCCGCGGAAGAAGCTCGACAGCACCTCCCCGATCTGCAGGCCGACGCGCGAGATGCGCTCGCGCTCGCGGCGCGGCAGGTACTTCCGCACGAAGGCGTGGATGCGCCCCAGCTCGAACAGCAGGAAGTACGTGTAGATCGGCAGCAGCAGCACGAAGGTCCCGAAGGCCAGGGCCGAGCCGAAGATGCGCCGCAGGAACGCCACCCCGCTCGTGCCGACCGCCTGCGCGGTGCGCTCGGCGCGCTCGTCGCTGAACAGCTCCGCGCCCATCCAGCCGGCCAGGCCCCGCACCGTCAGCGCCACCTCGCTCTGCTCCTGCGCGCCCGCGTCACCCGCGCCCTCGCCGCCCTCCCGCGCTGCTCCCGGCGCCTCCTCGTCCGCTCCGGGCGCAGCCAGCCCCTGGAGCCACTCGACCGCGTCGCGGTGCTCCTGCAGGAACTCGTCGAGCTCGTACTCGACCCGCTCCAGGATCCGCTCCTGGCGGAAGTCCCGCGCCAGCTCGGCGCCCTGCACGACCGAGCCGGCCACCAGCAGCGTCAGCCCGATACCGGCGCCGAGGAAGATCGCGTTGACCGCCTTGCGGCGCGCCCAGCCGCGCCGCTCGAGCCGCAGCACGAACGGGTGCACGACGTAGGCCGCGAAGTACGCCGCGATCAGCGGGTTCAGGACCGTGCGCACCTGCCACGCGCCCCACAGCGCGAGCGCGCCGAGGACGGCCAGCAACACGTTGCGAGTCGTCGGCGACAGCCGGTCGATCATGCCTGCGCGCCCGCCTTCTACTCGGGACCCGCCGCCGGCCGCGCGCCGATCTCGGCCGGCAGCCGCAGCTCGTAGCCGGCGACGAAGGCCGCGTCGAAGTCGAACCCGTCGCGGAAGTCCTCGATCGAGTCCTCCTCCTGGCGGTTGAGCATGCCGCTCTCGACCAGCAAGAAGACGATGCGCCCCCAGTCGATCGTCTCGCGCACTCCCCACGAGCGCCACACCTGCGCCGCCAGCGGGCCGAAGATGCGGGTCGCGTAGCTCTTCATGCCGGCCAGGAGCTCCTGCCCCGACACGTGCCGGTCGGCGCCCTCGGCCTCCGCGCGCCCGACCAGCCGCACGGCGTGGTCGAGGGACTCGAACAGGAACTGGAACGCCTCGACGGTGTAGCGCCCGTCCTGCAGCGCGATCTTGCGCAAGGGGTCGTTCATCGCCTCGTCTCCGACTCCGTCTTCGTCGCGCGGCGGGCGCAGCGCGAGAGCGCCAGCATGGCGCGATCCAGCACACCCTCCGGCGAAAGGTTCATCTCCACATCCTGCCGCGCCTGGAGCAGTTCGTCCACGCAACGGCCGATATCGCCCGGATCCTGCTGTTTTCCAGCGCCATCCGCCAGATCGCCGTGGGCCGCCCGCGCGCTCGGGACGCCGGCCGCCACCCGCGAAAGGTCGCGCGCGACCTCCAGCGCCAGGTCCGTCGCCGCGCGCGCCCGCTGGCGCGCCGGCGCGCGCTCGCTGGTCCCGCGGAAGTCGCCCTCGACCTGCTGCAAGCGCGTCGCGGCCTCGAGCGGGTCGAGCTCGCCGGCCAGCACGGCCGCCATCAGCGCGCGCATCTCGAGCGCGCCGCGGCGCGCCATGGCCAGGGCCCGCCCCGGGGCGCCGCGGCTCCAGCGCGCGAGGGTGGCCGCCTCCTCCTCGGCCAGACCCTCGCGCGCGAGCACGGCCAGGGTCTGGGCCTCGGTCAGCGGCTCGAAGCGCACGCGCACGCAACGGCTGTGGACCGTCTCGAGCAGGAGGTGCGGCCGCGAGGTCTCGAGCAGCAGCAGGACCGCGTGCCCCGGCTCCTCGAGCGTCTTCAGCAGCGCGCTCTGGGCCGCTTCGTTCATCAGCTCGGCGTCGCGCACGATCACGGCGCGCCAGCCGCCCTCGGCCGGGCGCAGGGCGAGCGCCTCCTCGATCGTGACCTCCACCACGGGCTCGGGCAGGCGCCGGGTGACGTAGTGGATCGGGATCAGCTCGATGCCGAGCGCCTGCGGATCGACCACGTGCACGTCCAGGTGGTTGCCGGAGCGGAAGCGCAGGCACGGCCCGCAGGGCTTCTCCCCGACGGCCGCGACGCACGGCGCGCCCGGCCCGCGCTCGCACAAGAGCCCGTTCACGAGCCGCAGCGCCGCCAGGAACTTGCCGACGCCCTCCGGCCCCTCGAAGGAGAGCGCGTGCGGCAGGTGCCCGCGCCCGGCCGCCGCCCACAACCCGGCCAGGAGATCGCCGTGGCCGATGAGCCCGGCCGCCTCAGCCCAGGACACGGCGCACCTCCGCCAGGACCGCGCGCTCTACGTCCGCGGGCGTGCCCGCGCCGTCGACCAGCACCGCCTCGGGCACGCGCGCCGCGTAGCGCCGAAAACCCTCGGCCACGCGCGCCAGGTACTCTCCGCCCTTGTCCTCGATGCGGTCCGTGGCCGCGCCGCGGCGCTCGAGGGCCAGCCGCGGGTCGAGGTCGAGCACGAGCACGAGGTCCGGCCGCGGCTCGCCGGCCCAGGCCGCGAGCAGCTCCAGAACGCGCTCCTCGCCCGCGCCCCCGGCCCAGCCCTGGTAGGCGGCGGTCGAGGAGTGGAAGCGCTCGCACACGACCACCAGGCCGCGCGCGAGAGCCGGCGACACGCACTCGGACAGCATCTGGCGCCGCGCGGCGGCGAACAGCAGCGCCTCGACCGCCGCGTCCAGCTCCAGCTCGCGCTCGAAGAGGACCGCGCGCAGGCGCTCCCCCAGGGCCGTGCTGCCCGGCTCGCGCAGGTGCAGCGGCACGGGCCCGCCCCCTGCCGTCAGGGCGCGCACCAGCAGCCCGGCCTGGGTCGTCTTGCCGCAGCCGTCGACCCCGTCGATGACGATGAAGCTCCCGCGCGCCACGCGTCCATCTTAGCGGCGCACGCGGCCAAAAGTCAGCGCGCCGCGACGGTCGATGGAGATCGGGCCCGCCGCCGACGGCCTGCCTCGTCCTGCTATGCTCGCCCCGCCCTTGGAGACGAAGAAGACGCTGAGCGAGCGCTTGAAGGAGCGCTGGTTCGACGACGCCGACCACCCGTACTGCCACTTCGAGCGCGAGATCGAGCGCCAGCTCGAGCCGCAGCACGTGCTGCTCGAGGTCGGCTGCGGGCGCCGGGCCGAGCTGGTGCGGCGCTTCGCGGGCCGCGCGGCCGATCTGGTCGGCCTCGACCTGGTGGCCCCCGACCAGGACGTCGCGGCCGGCCTCGCCGGCGGCACCGTGCGCCTCGTGCGCGGCGACGTCGCCGCCACCGGCCTGCCGGACGCCTCGGTCGACCTGATGATCTCGCGCGCCCTGATGGAGCACGTGCGCGAGCCGCAGCCGGTCTTCGACGAGGTGCGGCGCGTGCTCAAGCCGGGCGGCAAGTACGTCTTCCTGGCGCCCAACCTCTGCGACTACGGCGCCCTGCTCGCCAAGCTCGTTCCGAACCGCCTGCACCCGACCATCGTGCGCTGGACCGAGGGGCGCGACGCGCGCGACACGTTCCCGGCCTGGTTCCGCTGCAACACGCGCCGCGCGCTGCGGCGGCTGTGCGCGCGCTCGGGCCTCGAGCTCGCCAGCCTGCGCTACCTGGGCCAGTACCCGGCCTACTTCCTGTTCAACCCGCTCTTGTTCACGCTCGCCAGCGCGTACGAGAAGCTGATCTCGCGCTTCGAGGCGCTCGGCTTCCTGCGCGGCTGGATCCTGGTCGTGATCAAGAAGCCGGCCGAGTAGCAGGCCTACTTGCGCGCCTCCGCCAGCACCGCCGCCGCCGGCTCGCAATCCCCGTCGAGCTCGAGCGCCTCCCGCGCCCGTTCGAGCGCCTCCTCGACGCGCCCCAGCTCCAGCAGACAGCGCGCCTCTAGGCCGATGCGCTGCGCGCGCTGGGCGGGCGTCAGCGGCGCGGGCTGGTCGAGGTCGAGCTCGGGCGGCACGATCAGCGCCACGCCGACCTCGCGCAGCGCCTCCTCCCAGCGCCCGCACTCCGTGAGCGCCGCGGCCCACTGGTCGTGCAGGCGGCGCACGAAGGGGTCGACCTCGTTCGCGTGGCCGTAGCCGCGCAGGGCCTCCTCCCAGCGACCGTTGCGGGCGTGCCAGTCGGCCACCCGCAGGTGGGCCGAGAAGTCGGAGGCGTCCCACGCCAGGTAGCGCTCCAGCGCCGCGAACGACTCGTCCGTGCGCCCCTGCGCGCCGAGCAGGCCGTGGAGCTTCATCTCCGCCGCCAGGGCCGTCTCGTCGAAGCCGGGGAATGCGCGCTCGGCCGCCAGGAAGTGCCGCTCGGCGTCTTCCTCGTCGCCCCGCTTCCACAGCACGCTGCCGAGCGCGACGCGCGCGCGGAAGTCCTCGCCGCCGAGCTCGAAGGCGAGCTCCCAGGCCGCGACCGCGGCCTCCTCGTCGCCGGCCGCCAGGGCCATCTCGCCGCGCAGGAACTCGGCCCGCGGCGCCGGCCGCCCGCCGCGGCGCACCTCGCGCAGCGCGGCCTCGGCGTCCACCCGCCGCCCGGCCTGCCACTGCCCCCAGGCGATCGTGCACCAGCTCTCGCTCCAGCGCTCGAGGCCCTCCTCGTCCGCGGGCGGCTCGCGCGAGAGGCCCAGCCGCAGGCGCGGCAGCAGCTCCGGCCGCCAGCGCGGCTCGATCGAGAGCCCCGCGACCTTTTCGCGCGCGAACGCCTCGAGGTCGCGGTCGAGTTGCTCGGGCGTCAGCCCGCAGACCTCGTCCAGCGCGCCGTCGAGGTCGAGCCCGCGGTCGAAGGCCTCGAGCAGGCGCACGGCGGCGGGAAAGCCGAAGCGCCCGATCAGCATCTCGCACACCAGCCCGCCCTGGTAGTAGCCGAAGATGATGCGCGGCCCGCGGAAGGCGCGGTTGAGCTCGCGCACCGGGATGATCTCGCCGTTCGCGAGCGCGTCCACCAGCTCGCGCCGCAGGTTGCGGTCCCAGGACGGGTCCTTCTGCGCCTCCTCCCAGGTCGCCAGGCCCTCGGTGATCCAGCGCGGACAGCGGTTCCTCGACAGCCCCAGGTGGATCACGTGCGTGAACTCGTGGAAGGACGTGCGCGCCCAGGAGAAGTGGCCGCGCAGCTCGCACAACGGAGAGAGCGCCGTGACCACCGGCCCGAAGCACACGCCCAGGGCCGGAAAGCCCTCGAAGCCGGTCGAGCGCACCGAGAAGTCGGCGTGCTCGCGGAAGACCTCGATGCGCACCGGACCCGGGCTGAAGCCGTAGCGACGGGCGAGCTCCTCGCGCGCCTCGGCGTAGAACGGCACGAGGTAGGTCCCAAGCACCTCGGCCGCGTCGGCGCGCCAGACGAAGCTGTGCTCGCCGAACTCGTCCACGCGCGCTTCGCGCTCGATGCGCTCGAGCACGCGCGCCGTGTTGTCGCGCCAGGCGTCCCGGCGCAGGCCGGCCTCGGCCCGCGCGCGGGTCAGGGCGGCGCGCGCCGCCTCCTCGTCGCCGACGTTGGCCAGCGCGCGGCCGAGCAGCGTCCAGGCGCGGTGATCCTGGGGATCGCGCTCGACGGCGTGCTCGAGGAACGGCCGGCCCTCGGCGAAGCGGTACAGCTCGACCAGGTGTCGCCCGACCTCGCGCTCTGGCCGGCCGTCGCGCGCGTCGGTCGCGCGAAGCTCGGCCAGGAGGCGCTCGCAGCGCTCGCGCTCGTTCTCGATCCAGGCCAGGGCGGCGCGCTCGGTGCGCACGTCGCGGCGGCGCGGCGCGAGCTCTTCGAGCCGCGCCAGGCGCGCGCGCGCGGCCTTGAGGTCCCCGTCGTCGAGATCGGCGGCGCAGGCGGCCAGGAGCCCCGCGATCGAGTCCGGCCGGCGCTCGAGCACCTCGGCCAGGATCTCGCTCGCCGAGCGGCTGGTGCGCTTCCAGTTCGTGCGGTGCAGCTCGAAGAGCCCGAGCAGCGCGCCCTCGTGCCCCGGGCAGTGCGCCAGGGCCTGGTCGAAGAGCCGCCGCGCCGAGCGCTGGCTGGCGGCATCGACCTCCCGGTCGGCCTCGAAGTACAGGGCGCCCAGCTCGACCAGCACGTCGGGCTCGACGCCCGCGCCCTGGGCGCACTGGCGATCGGCGAGGACGAGCGAGCGGTCGGCCGGCTCCAGCAGGCCGAGCCGGCGCTGGCAGCGCGCGCGCGCCAGCAGGCCCTCCCAGCCCTGCCCGTCCGGCCCGTCGGCGCCGGCGCGGAACAGGCGCTCGGCCTCCTCGCGCTGGCCGAGCTCCTCGTTCGCGCGGGCGTAGAGCCAGGCGTCGCGGGCGTCGGAGCCGGGCGACAGGTCGGCGCGCGCGCGGTCGAGCGCCGCCAGCGCGTCGCCGGGCCGGCCGAGCTCGAGCAGCAGGGCGGAGAGCTCGCGCGCGCACAGGGCGCGCAGGGCGGCCGGACCGGCGGCGGCGTCGTCGAGAGCGCGCTCGGCGTCGGCCCGGGCGGCGTCGACCTCGGCCCGCCCGCGGCGCACGCGCGCGCGCAGGGCGCGGCTGGCGGCGTCGCCCGGCTCGTCGCGCAGGTGGCGGCCGAGGATGCGCAGCGCGCCGGCGTCGTCCCCGCGGCGGCGCAGGCGGTCGGCCTCGGCTCGCTCCTCGGCCAAGAGGGCCGCGAGCTCGTCGCTCTCGTGCGCGTCGCCGCGCCGGCCGGGATCCTGGGCCGACCGGGGAGCGGCCGCGGCCAGCGGGGCCAGAGCGGCGAGGAGGGCGATCGAGAGCGCGGCGGGAGAGGGCGGGTGCATGGAGGAGCCGACGGGCGCGGGTCGATCGTCTGCTGGACGGCTCGCGTCCGGGGCATTCTGGCCCAGGGGCGGGCAACTGTCGCGCTTCGCGGCGGGGGAGCTTTGCCTCGCGGGTCTGTTTTCGGTATGCACGGACGCCATGGACGATTCGGGCCTGCACTCGGAAGGCGGGCGCCGTGCGGCAAGCGGCGTCGTCTCCGCAGCGATCCTGCTCACGCTCCTTTGCGCCTGCGCCGGCCCGCGCTCGCGGCCGGCCGACCCGCCGCCGGAGCCCACCGCCGCCGCGGCCGGGGCGCCGTCCTGGACGGGAACGCCGCTGGGCTGGGCGCGGCTCGACGCGATCGAGCGCTGGCTCCGCCTCGAGGCCGGGGGCTACGACCCCTTCTGGCGCGCGCAGGGCGAGCTGGTCCTGGCCGAGGGCCGGCTCGAGCTGACGCGCCAGGACGCGGCGGCGGGCACGATCGACTCCGCTGCCCAGCGGCTGCGGGCCTCTGCGGCGCGCGCCGGCTTCGAGCGCGTGCTGAGGGACGGCGCGGCCAGCGAGCCCCAGCGCGAGCGCGCGCGGGCCGGGCTGGCGGCCATCGAGGCGCTGAGCGAGCCCTCCGCCTTCGCCGGGCCGATGATCGCGCGCGCCGCGTGGCACGCCGCCGTGCCGGTCCGCGGCCGGCTCGATCCGGTCGGCGGTCCGTGGCGGCGCATCACCGTGCACCACTCGGCCGAGGTGCCGGGCACGCTCATGGACGGGACCCTGGGCGACTCGGCCGAGGCGGTGCGCAAGATCCAGCGCAACCACCTGCGCGACCGAGGCTTCGGCGACATCGGCTACCACTTCCTGATCGACTCGGGCGGGCGCGTCTTCGAGGGCCGCTCGCTCGCGTGGCAGGGCGCCCACGCCGGCGGCAGCGCCAACCGCCAGAACATCGGCGTGTGCCTCTTGGGCGACTACCAAACGCGCGAGCCCGGCGCCGCCGCCCTGGCCGGCCTGCGGCGCCTGCTCGACGGCCTGCGCGCCGCGCACCACGTTCCGCGCAGCCAGGTCGTGTGTCACCGCGACTTCAAGAGCACGGTCTGCCCCGGCGAGTCGGTCGCGAGCTGGGTCGCCGGCTACCGTCGCGGGGCGACCGCCGCCGGCCCCGTCGCCGCCGCGCCGCGCTGACGCTCGCAGCCTGTCGGAGTATTCGCTACTGCGGCTTCGCGGGGCACGCTGCGGCGTCGTCGCGCTTGTCGGGCCGTGCTCAACGGCCGAAGAGGGGATCCCCTCTCGGACGCCTATTCGGCGTCCTCGTCCGCCTTCGGCGGACCGGGGCTTACCCCTGCGCCGTCCCTCCGGCGCGCTCCTACCCGCACCGCACCCCGCTTTGCCTCGCTACGCGACTACCCCGACAGGCTGCTAGCAGCCTGTCGGAGTCAACCGAGCCGCGCGAGCTGCGCCGCGACCATCTCGTCCACGAGCTGCTCGAATCCGACCTCGGGCTCCCAGCCGAGCTTCTCCTTCGCCTTGCGCGGGTCGCCGACCAGGAGCTCGACGTCCGCCGGGCGGATGAACTTCGGGTCGATGGCGACGTGCTCCCGCCAGTCGAGGCCGACGCAGCCGAATGCGACCTCGCACAGGCGGCCGACCGTCTGCGCCTTGCCCGTCGCGATCACGAAGTCGTCGGGCTGGTCGTGCTGCAGCATCAGCCACATGGCGCGCACGTAGTCGCGCGCGTGGCCCCAGTCGCGGCGCGCTTCGAGATTGCCGAGCCGCACTTCCCTGTCGAGCCCCTTCTTGATGCGCGCCGCCGCGCGCGCGACCTTCTGCGTCACGAACTCCTCGCCGCGGCGCGGGGACTCGTGGTTGAACAGGATCCCGCTGGCGGCGAACAGCCCGTAGGCCTCGCGGTGATTGACCGTCGCCCAGTGCCCGTACACCTTGGCCACGCCGTAGGGGCTGCGCGGATGGAACGGCGTCGTCTCGCTCTGCGGAGTCTCGCGCACCTTGCCGAACATCTCCGAGGTCGAGGCCTGGTACATGCGCGCCCCCGGCGCGACCTGGCGCATCGCCTCGAGCAGCCGCACGACGCCGACCGCGTTGACTTCGGCCGTGTGCACCGGCTCGTCGAAGGACTGCGGCACGAAGGACTGGGCGGCCAGGTTGTAGATCTCGTCCGGCCGCGTGTCGTTCAGGGCGCGCACCAGGCTCGACTGGTCGAGCATGTCGCCGGGCACCAGCGCAATCCGCTCGCGCGCGTGCTCGATGCGGTCGAGGCGCGGCGTGCTGGAGCGGCGCAAGAGGCCGAAGACCTCGTAGCCGCGCTCGAGCAGGAAGTCGGCCAGGTAGCTGCCGTCCTGGCCGGTGATACCCGTGATCAGGGCCCTTTTCGATCGGGTGTCTGCGGACATGGGATCGGTCGGGGATCAGTCGGGGGGCTGGACCTCCATGAGGAGCGCGCCTGTGACGGCGAGCGCGAGGGCCACACGATACCAGCCGAACAGGGCCAGCCCGTGGCCCTTCAGCCAGGACACCATCCAGCGCACCGACAGCAGCGCGAACAGCCAGGCCGCGGCGGCGCCGGCCAGCAGGCTCGGGATCCCGTAGCTGTCGACCATCCGGGCGCCCTCGCCCGAGGCCTTGTAGGCGGTCGCGGCCAGGAGCGTGACGACCCCCAGCAGGAAGCTGAACTCGACCGCCGCCGAGAGGCTCAGGCCGACCGCCAGGCCGCCCAGGATCGTGACCAGGCTGCGGCTCGTGCCGGGCCACAGGGCCAGCACCTGGAACAGGCCGACGGCGAGCGCCGCGGCCGGGGCAAGATCCTCCAGGGCGCGCCCCGCGCCCGCGGCCCGCGCGCCGCGCCGGCCCAGAGCAAGGATCGCCAGGCCCCCCACCAGCCAGGCGGCCACGATCGGCCACAGGCCGAACAGCGCGCGCTCGATCACGTCGTCGAGGAGCAGCCCGACGACGGCTGCCGGCGCGAAGGCCAGCGCGAGCGCAAGGACGAGTCGCCGCCCGGGGAGGTCGCGTCCGGCGAGGCCGCGCGCCATCTGGCCCACGCGCGCCCGGTACAGCCCGAGCACGGCCACAATGGCCCCGCCCTGGATACAGATCGCGTAGGCGTTGGCGGCCTCGTCGGCGGGGATGCCGAGGGCGCGTTGGGCCAGGATGAGGTGCCCGGTCGAGCTGACCGGCAGGTACTCCGTCAGGCCTTCGACCGCGCCCAGGACGATCGCCTGCCACCAGTCCATGCGCGCGCTCAGGAGTCCGTGCTGTTTCGGTGGACCATGCTCTCGCGCGCGCCGGCCTGCGCGGCGGGCGCCCAGTCTAGTCCTAGCCCGCTCCAGTCCGCCGCCGCGCGCGAGAAAGCCTTGGCGGCCCGTACGGCAGACCCTAAGCTCTCCGCCTCGCCTTGCGGGGATGGGCGGGTGGGGCGCAGCTTTGGGCGATTAGCTCAGTTTGGTTAGAGCGCCACGTTGACAACGTGGAGGTCACTGGTTCGAGTCCAGTATCGCCCACCACGCCCGCCGGCTCCGCCGGCGACGGCGTGGCCCGCTCCGGCTCCCGCTCCCGCCCCCGTTCTGCCCCGTCCCCGCCGGCCCTTCCCCGATTCCCCTTCCCGCTCCCGTCCCCGCTCCCGTCCGGCCCGTCCCCGTTCCCGCCCGCCGCCCCCCCCCCGCCCCCCCCCCTCACATCCCCCCCCTCCCGCCCGTACCGGACGCCCTCCTCCCCCCCCGCCCCCGAGGGACGCCCATGCTCATCCCGCTCCTCCTCGCTCTCCCGCTCCCGACCGCCGTCCCCCCCCAGCAGACCCTCGACGACCTCCTGCGGGGCATGAGCCGCCAGGAGCTCTACGAGCGCCGCCGCACGGCCGAGGCGCTCGTCGTCGAGAAGGCCTCGCCGGCGGTCGTCTTCGTGCAGACCGAGACCGAGGTCGTGCGCCAGAGCTTCTTCGGCGCCTGGCGCGAGAGGCGGCCGGGCAGCGGCTCGGGGGCGGTCATCCGCCCCGAGGGCTTCATCGTCACGAACTACCACGTGGTCCAGGGCGCCAACAACATCACCGTGCGCTTCGACCAGGCGGTCGATCCGCACCCGTACATCGCCGACGTCGTCTCCTACGTCGAGGAGGAGGATCTGGCCCTGCTCAAGATCCGCAGCAACGAGAACCGCGCCTTCCCGACCCTCGAGCTCGGCACGAGCTCGGACCTGATGGTCGGCGAGCGCGTGCTGGCGATCGGCAACCCGCTGGGCCACACGCACACCGTCAGCCTCGGCATCATCTCGGGCCTGCACCGCGACGTGACGATCCAGAATCCGCTCAATTCCCGCCGGCCGCTGCACTTCGACGACCTGATCCAGACCGACGCCTCGATCAACTTCGGCAACAGCGGCGGGCCGCTGCTCAACATCAACGGCGAGCTGATCGGCATCAACAACGCCGTCAACGTGGCGGCCGAGAACATCGGCTTCGCGATCCCGGTCGACCGCGTGCGCTCGGTGCTCGAGGAGCAGCTGATCTCGCCCGAGACCTACCGCGCCTGGCTGGGCTTCACGATCCACGAGGACGACCGGCTCGAGGTGGACGCGGTCGTGGCCGCCGGCCCGGCGGCGCTGGCGGGCCTGCGGCCCGGCGATCGCATCGTCGCGCTGGAGGGCCAAGAGCTTTCCGAGCTCGGCTCCTGGCGCCTGGCGCGCGTGGCGGTGCGGCCCGAGCGGCCGGTGCGCTTCAGCGTCCTGCGAGGAGGGCGCCTGCGCGAGTTGCAGCTTAGCCCGAGGGACAAGGCCGACGGCATCCTGTTCGAGCGCATGGGCCTGTCCGTGCACCCCCTCTACATCGGCAATCGCAGCTACCTGGAGGTCGACGAGGTCGTCGGCCAGGGGCCGGCCCAGGCCATCGGCCTGGCCAGGGGCGATCGCATCGACGCCGTGCGGCCGCGCACGGAGAGCAGCCTGGGGCGCGCCTGGCGCGTGGGAGAGCGCACCCGGCTGGCGCAGCTCGTGGCCCAGCTCGAGCCCGCCACGCCGCTCGAGATCGACGTCTACCGGGAGAACCGCCTCCACAAGGGGATCATGATCCTGCGCTGAAAGGCCGGCCTGTGAGGCCGACCTTCCAGCTTGCATTGCAACACCTGCGGTGCTCGGGCGCCCAAGGCGCCCGCCCATGCGGGATGGCCGCAACCCGCGGGGGGTCCTGTGGCGTCCGGGCTGTGAGTGGGGCCGGGTCCTGTGACACTTGCAGTGCCCCCGGGCCATTCGGCCCCGGGTCGGATCCCGTCCGAGCGGCCGGGCACGGTCCATTCGCTCGCGCCTCCAGTGCTCTCAGCGCGGGCCGACGCCCGCAACCCAATGAGGAGGCTGCGCCGCGCTGAGTCCCTGTTGGCGGGGGAGGCAGACCCTCCCCCGCACCGGCCGCGACACGCGGCCTCCCCCTCCTCGCCGCCCGACCAGCGGCGCGGCGCCATTGGCGCCGGATCTACTACTTCGGAATCTGCGCGCTGCGCGCGCAAATCCCGGAGTAGTAGATCAGCGAGCGCGGCCTGACGCCCCGCCGCCCGGCGGCTATACTCCCCAGCCCTCGGGGGGGACCGGGCCGCGTCCCGGCTCGTCTCAAGCCCCCGCGGGGCCCCGGACGAAGACCCCTGCGAGCACCCCGAATCGCCGTGCGCCGCCCCGCCGCCGCCGGCGCCGCGCCGTCCGCCCGCCCCCGCCTCCCGCGTTCCTCCGGCATGAAAGCCCTGGTCGAGTTCACCGAGCGCTTCGGGAACATGCTCTCCCGGACCCTGCTGACGGTCCTGTACTTCGGCCTGCTCGGTCCCTTCGCGCTGTTCTACCGCGCCGTCGCCGACCCGCTGCGCCTGCGCCGCCGTCCGGCCGGCAACTGGACCGCCTGGACGCCGCGCAAGGACACGCTGTCCGCGGCCCGCAAGCAGGACTGAGAGGCTGAGCAGAAATCGATGATACAGCCTCTCAGATGCCGTTTGGCCCAACGCCTGGCGGCGTTGGCGCCCGTTCGCGAGCAATTCTTGCTCGCTCTGAGGCAAGAACGATGAAGGTCCTCGGCCTCTCCTACTACTACCACGACTCGTCGGCCGCCCTCGTGCGGGACGGCGTGCTGGCGGCGGCGGCCGCGGAGGAGCGCTTCAGCCGCCTGAAGCACGACTCGGGCTTCCCGCAGCTCGCGGCCGGGTTCGTGCTCGCCCAGGGCGGAATCACGATCCACGACGTCGACTACGTCGTCTTCTACGAGAAGCCCTTCGTCAAGTTCGAGCGCATGCTGCTCTCGGCCATGGCGACCTTCCCGCGCTCGTCGGCGGTCTTCCGCGAGTCCATGCAGCGCTGGGTGTCGGACAAGCTGTGGATCAAGTCGATGATGAGCAAGCGGCTCGGCGTGCCGGGCTCGAAGCTGCTCTTCGCCGACCACCACATGTCGCACGCGGCCTCCAGCTTCTTCACCTCGCCCTTCGAGCAGGCCGCCATCCTGACCGTGGACGGCGCCGGCGAGTGGAGCACGTCCACGCTGTCGGTGGGGCGCGGCAACAAGATCGAGATCCTGAAGGAGCTGCGCTTCCCGCACTCGCTCGGGCTCTTGTACTCGGCCTTCACGGCCTACTGCGGCTTCGAGATCAACGAGGGCGAGTACAAGCTCATGGGCATGCACCCGTACGGGAAGCCCACGCGCGTGGACGAGATCTACGAGCTGATCCACGTGGCGGAGGACGGCAGCCTCTGGCACGACATGAAGTACTTCGCCTACCACTACTCGCGCGACAACACGCTGTCGCGCGCCTTCGCGCAGCACTTCGGCCGCCCGCCGCGCGACCCGAAGCTGCAGGACAAGTCGCTCGACCCGTTCTACTGCGACATCGCCGCCAGCATCCAGAAGGTGACCGAGGAGGTGCTGCTCAAGATGATCGCGCACCTCTACGAGCTGACCGGGCTGAAGAACCTGTGCCTGGCCGGCGGCGTGGCGCTGAACTCGGTGGCGAACTACAAGCTCCTGCGCCAGGGGCCGTTCGACGACCTGTACATCCACCCCGCGCCGGGCGACGACGGAGGCGCGGTCGGGGCGGCGTACTGGGCCTACAACCAGGTCCTCGACCAGCCGCGCGGGCCGGTGCTCGAGCACGCCTACCTCGGCAGCGAGTACTCCGACCAGCAGGTCGAGGCCTTCCTGACGGGTCACCACATCCCCTTCACGAGGATCGAGGACGACGAGGAGCTCTTCGACTACGTCGCGCGCGCGCTGGCCGACGGCAAGGTCTGCGGCTGGTTCCGCGGGCGCTTCGAGTGGGGTCCGCGCGCGCTCGGCTCGCGCTCGATCATCGCCGACCCGCGCAAGCCCGAGATGAAAGAGCTCCTGAACGCCAAGATCAAGTTCCGCGAGGCTTTCCGGCCCTTCGCGCCGTCGGTGCTCGAGGAGCGCGCGCACGAGTTCTTCGAGTTCCCCGAGCCCGAGCGCCACCTGCCCGGGCGCTTCATGCTGTACGTGGCGCCCGTGCGCGAGGACAAGCGCGCGGTGCTGCCCGCGATCACGCACGAGGACGGATCCGGGCGCCTGCAGACGGTCTACCGCCAGACCAACCCGGACTACCACCGCATGATCGAGCGCTTCGGCGAGCT
>Ga0326597_10002784_pt1 | contig 25893 bp, 29 predicted proteins | sample RVTome_12_FD_203789 | JGI IMG/M metagenome (GOLD analysis project Ga0326597, IMG submission 203789) | Soil microbial communities from uranium-contaminated site in the Upper Colorado River Basin, Wyoming, United States - RVT100D185 | ecosystem: Environmental > Terrestrial > Soil > Contaminated >... | reverse complement strand
TCGACCCCGGCGTCGGGATCACACTCGAGGCCAAAGTCGGTGATCAGGTCAGCGCCGGCCAACTCCTGGCCCGGGCCCGCTACAGCGACCCCGCCCGCTGGCGGGCCCAGGAGAAAGCCCTGGCCTCGGCCTGGACCATCGCTGAAGCCGCCCCGGACCCGCAGGACCTGATCGTCGAGCGCATCGAAACGCGTTCCTGATGCAGGGCGACCCGCATTCGTGCCCTGCATCGAGAGGGCGCTCTTCTTGAGCGTTTACTCCAGCCGGCGGCGGCTCGTTACCATCGCCGGCACCCGATCCACAAAGGAGTGACAGCGAATGAAGGTCGTCGTCTGCGTCAAGCAGATCCCCGACCCGGCCACCCCCTACCATCTCGAGGAGGGGAGCAACTGGCTGATGAGGCCCGAGGAGCAGATCCTCGACGACACCGACCGATACGGGGTGGAAATGGGCCTACAACTCGCCCGGGCCGGCGATGGCACCGTGACCCTGGTCAGCATGGGCCCTTCCGGAAGCGGTCAGGGGATCAGACAGGCACTGGCCATGGGAGCGGACAAGGCGGTCCTCGTCGAGGACGACTCCCTTCGCGGATCCGAGGCGCTGACCACCGCCCGGGTGCTGGCGACAGCGATCCAGCGTGAGGGATTCGACCTGGTGATCGCCGGGACCGAGTCGACCGACGGCTACTCGGGGGTGGTGCCTCAAATGATCTCAGAGATCCTGGGGGTCCCTGCCCTCACCTACGCCACGAAGGTCGAGACCGGTGACGGATCGGTCACGATCCATCGTCAAACCATGGCCGGTTACGACGTCGTCACCTCGGACCTGCCCGCGTTGCTGACGGTGACCGCCGGCGTCGTCGAGCCCCGCTATCCGACTTTCAAGGGGATCATGGATGCCAAGAAGAAGCCGGTCGAGACCTTGTCGCTGGGCGAGCTCGGCGCCGAGCCCGGCCCGGAACAGCTCGTCGTCTCGATCGTTGACGCCCCGGGGCGCGGCGCCGGCCAGAAGATCGAGGACGAGGGCGAGGCCCATCTGGCCATCGTCTCGCTGCTCGAACAGCGGAAGGTGATCTGATGGCCTCGGCATGGGTCTTCGTGGAGCAGGAAGCGGGCCAGCCCACCACGCTTGGCCTCGAGCTGCTGGCCAAGGCTCGCCAACTCGGTGAAGCCACGGCCGTCCTCCTCGGGACAGGTTCAGACGCCGTGTTCGCCGCGCTGGGCGATCATGGGGCGAAGAGCATCCTGCACATGGACAGCGGCGACCGACTCCCCTCGGCCCCTGTTGCCGCCGCCCTGGCGGCCCGGGCAGCGTCCGACCCGCCTGACCTGATCCTGATGGGCCAGGCATACAACGACCGGGACATCGCCGGGCGGCTGGCCGCCCGGCTCGGGGTCGGTGTGCTCTCCAACGCCAGTGACGTCCGGCTCACGGCCGATGGTGTCGAAACCGAGCACGAGATCCTCGGTGGGACACAGATCGCCACCGCCAGCGCCGGCCTGGGCCCGTTCATCGTGCTCGCCCGACCCAAGTCGTTCGTGGCGGAGGCAGTCGGCGGGGCGACTCCACAGGTGGAGATGGTGGAGCTCCCCGAGATCGGCGGCGCCGAGGCCAAGATCGCCGAGTCGCATGTCGAGGAGCGGGAAGGACCTCAGCTCGGTGAGGCCGCCATCGTGGTGTCCGGGGGGCGTGGTCTCGGCTCCCCCGAAGCCTACGAGCTGGTGGAGAAGCTGGGCAAACAACTGAAGGCGGCGACCGGCGCCACCCGGGCCATCGTCGACGCCGGATGGGTGCCATATGCCAAGCAGGTGGGTCAGACCGGCAAGACGGTGAAGCCCGACGTCTACATCGCGCTCGGGATCTCGGGTGCGATGCAGCATCTGGCCGGGATGAAGGACTCCAAGACGATCATCGCCATCAACAAGGACCCCGACGCCCCCATCTTCTCCATCGCCGACCTGGGCGTGGTGGGCGACGTGCACAAGGTCCTGCCCAAGCTGATCGAGGCCTTAGAGGGACGGTAGGCCCAGACGCGGGCAAGCGACCGTCCGACCCCGTGGCCCGTTGCCGAGGGTGTCCAACCCTCCGGATGAGGTACTCCTCGACGGGTCGGCGGTGGACCTCGATGAGCTGAGGGATCAGGTGGCCGGTTCCCTGACAGCTCCCGGGAGCGCCTGCCCGCGCTCAAACCATGGGCGATCGAGAGCACTCTGGCGGTGGGCCCGCGGCAACGCCTAACCAGTCACTCCCGCGTCGTACCATGACGCCCGGCAGCAAGGAGAACCACATCGCTAACCAACCTGTTCTCGAGCTGGTCGAACTGGGGTTTCCCTGGCACGGCCTCGACCCGTTCATCTTCACCGTCCATCACGTCGACGCCTATCCGGCCGGAAACGACCGGTTGGGGCCTGATGCCTCTCTGGCGGGTCGCCAGATCGGAGTCGACTTCTCCTATCTCAACGGCTGGAGCATGTACCACGGCGATGTCGTACCCGGGTTCCCTCAGCACCCCCATCGCGGGTTCGAGACGGTCACCGTCGTCCGCCGTGGCTATGTGGACCATTCCGACTCTCTCGGCGCCACCGCCCGATATGGCGAAGGCGACGTGCAATGGCTGACCACAGGGACCGGGATCATGCATGCGGAGATGTTCCCGCTGATCAACCCGGAGGGGCCCAATCCCATGGAGCTGTTCCAGATCTGGCTCAACCTGCCCCCAGAGTCGAAGCTGGTCCCGGCCTACTTCGGCATGTTGTGGGGCGAGGACATCCCCGCCATCGCACCGGCTCCCGGGGTGGGTGTCGATGTGATAGCCGGCTCGATCGATGGGCATCGCCCTCCTTCTCCCCCGCCCGACTCGTGGGCATCGAAGCCCGATTCCCATCTCGCCATCTGGCTGATCAGGCTGGCGCCCGACGCCCGATGGCAGTTGCCCACCGCGCCTTCAGGGGTGAATCGGATGCTGCACTGCTTTCAGGGAACCGACGTCCGGATCGGCGCCGACAGGTTCGGGGCACGCGTCGGTGCCCGACTTCGGCCCGATGCCGGGACGATCATCGAGAACCATGGCGAGCCCGCCGAGCTCCTCCTTCTCCAAGGCAAGCCGATCGGCGCCCCGGTGTTCCAGATGGGTCCCTTCGTGATGAACTCGGCCGAGGAATTGCGCCAGGCGGTCGAGGACTACCACCGCACCCAGTTCGGCGGCTGGCCCTGGTCCCGTCGCGACCCGGTCCACGATCGCACCGAGGGGCGGTTCGCCATCCACGCCGACGGGAGGTTGGAGCACCGGGACATGATCCCGACCGGCTGATGGCGGGCTACAGCGGCACGCCGCTCCCCCAGAAGCTGGGCATCAAGGCGGGGTTGACAGTCGGGATCCTCAACATGCCCAACTACTACGAGCTCGACCTGGGCCAGCTCCCACCCGGCGTCGAGGTCCATCGCACCGAGCTCCCCGCCGACATCTTCATCATCTTCGCCGATCGCTCAGACGAGGCAGAACGAGGCTTTCAACGGGCCATCACCTATCTCCCCCCCGATGGGGCCATCTGGGTGCTCTGGCCGAAGAAGAGCTCAGGGGTGAAGACAGACCTGACCGAGCAGACCCTGCGTGACCTCTTCCTACCGTCGGGCATGGTGGACAACAAGGTGGTGGCGGTGGACGACACCTGGTCCGGGCTCCGGTTCGTGGTCCGCAAGGAGAACCGGGACCGCTGGCCGCCCGGCGGCCGACCGTGAGCCCAAGTCGGGGAGGCTCATAGACTTCGGGATGGAACCGAGAGGAGTCCTCCATGGGCTACGACCGAGAACTACTCCCTTCGGATCGGGATCAGCCCGACACCAGCTTCTCCTGGATGCGTGTCATCGTGACAGTCGTCATGTTCGCGCTGTTCGTCGCGATCTCGATCTATGCCTTCTCCGGCGGGTGAGAGGCACTGGCCGGCCAACGTCGGTTCAGTCCCAACCGAACCGAGCGAGCAACGCGCGAAGGCTCAACGATGCCACTGGGATGAGGCGCCGGTCATGATTTCAAAAGGTGAAGCGGTGGGGCAGCAGCTCGTCGAGGGTGTGCTCCCTGATCTCCGAGCCCTCACCGGCAGCCACCAATACGGTGTCGACGCCGAACTCGGACATGATCTGGCGGCAGCGCCCGCACGGATACGCCCCCTGCACATCGGTGGCGTCGATGCAGGCCACGGCAAGCGTGTCGATCTTCCTGACGCCGGCCGCGACCGCGGTGTGGATGGCTGTCGCCTCGCCACAGTTGGAGGACGGATAGGCGGCGTTCTCGATGTTGGCCCCGGTGAACACCTCGCCGCCCTCCCCCACCACCACAGCCCCGACCCGAAATCGCGAGTAAGGCGAGTAGGAGTTCTCGGCGGCGCCCCGCGCTGCAGCCACCAGTTCATCTCGATTCACGACTGCTCCAGGAGATCGGCGACGAATGCGTCCGGGTCGAAAGGCACGAGATCGTCGATCCCCTCACCCAGGCCGACGAACTTTACCGGCACCCCGAGTTGACGTTCGACGGCGATCACGATCCCCCCTTTCGCCGTCCCGTCGAGCTTGGTGAGCACGACACCGCTGATCGGGACCGCAGCGGTGAACTCGCGCACCTGGGCCACGCCATTCTGGCCGCCGGTTGCATCGAGGACGAGGAGGACCTCGTCCACCTCACCCCTGTCTCCGGCGGCGACCCGGTGGATCTTCCCCAACTCGGCCATCAGGTTCTTCTTGGCGTGAAGACGCCCGGCGGTGTCCACGATCACCACGTCGGCTCCTTTGGCCCGGGCCGAGGCGATGGCATCGAAGGCAACCGACGCCGGGTCGGCTCCTTCTTGCCCGGACACGACGTCCACGCCCAGGCGGTCGGCCCAGGTCTCCAACTGGGCGCCGGCGGCGGCGCGGAAGGTGTCCCCGGCGGCGAGGAGGACCCGCTTCCCAGCGCTGTCGAGCCGGGCGGCGAGCTTGGCGATGGTGGTCGTCTTCCCGGTCCCATTCACCCCAACGACCAGGATCACGGCCGGGACACCGTCGAGGCGAAGGTCCCGATCCCTGTCCCCGAGCTCCGCCCGGAGCTGTGTTGCCAATGCCTGGCGGGCTTCCTCGGGGGTCTGTGGAGCCGAAGCCTTGACCCCGGCGACCACCGAGGTCGTGGCCTCAAACCCGACGTCTGCGCCGAGCAGCGCCTCCTCCAGCTCGCCCCAGGTGTTGTCGTCCAGTCCCGCACCCCAGGCCCGGCGCAACGACGCTCCGAATGCGGCGGCACTCCGCCCGATCCGGGACCCCCGATGCTCGATCAGGCCTGGTGAGACGACGGCCATCCTCCGCCGGCGACGTCGGAACAAGACGACCAGTCCGATGACCACCAGCAGAGCAACGGCGGCGACCCAGAGGATGGTGGAGGTGTCCATTGGGTTGTCAACCTACCGTCAGGCCGACAGGTCGATCCCGGCAGCAGTCATGTCCTTACGGACGACCTGTGACGACCCACCCGGCTCCATGGTGACGCCATAGAGGACATCGGCCGCCTCCATCGTCTGCTGCTGGTGGGTGACGATCAGCAACTGGGCCCGCCGGCGGAACTCGTCGACGATGCGGAGGAAGCGGCGCAGGTTGGAGTCGTCGAGGGCAGCCTCGACCTCGTCGAGGACGTAGAAGGGGCTTGGTCGCGCCTCGAAGATGGAGAAGAGGAAGGCAAGGGCGGCCAGACTGCGCTCCCCGCCGGAGAGGAGCGTGAGCTGGCTCACCTTCTTCCCCAGCGGTTGGGCCTCGAGGATCAGCCCGGAGTGCGGGTCGTCCGGGTCGGTGAGCCGGATCCGCCCCCGCCCCCCGGGGAACAGGATGGCGAAATAGCGCTGGTAGGCCTCCGCCACTTCGGCGAAAGCCTCCTGGAATCGTTGCTCGATCTCGTTCTCCAGCGCCTTGATCACCTTGCGAAGCTCGGAGCGTGAGGACTCCACGTCGGCGAGCTGGTCGGCGAGGAAGGTGTGGCGCTCGTCCAACTCGGCGAACTCCTCCGAGGCCAACGGGTTGATCGGCCCGAGACGCCGGAGTTGGGCTACCTTCTCCTCCAGTATGCCGGGCAGGTCGGCGTCCCCGGGATAGTCGGGACGGAGGGCACCGCGGGCCGCATCAGGCTCGGAGTCGGCGTCGCGCCGGACGCTCTCGATCACATTCTCCCGCAACAGACGCAGCTCGGTGAGGCGGACCTGGAGATCGCCCACGGTCTCCCTCGCCGTCGCCACTGCGGTGCGACGTTCCTCCAAGTCGGCTCGCGCCGCGGCGAGATCCGCCAACGTCACGTCGTTCTCGGCACGCAGCCCTGCCTGACGTTCCCGGAGCAGGGCGAGTCTCGCCCGGAGTATGTCCACGGCCCGCCTGGCGTAGCGCTCGACCAGGTCCAACCTCTCGGTTTCCGCCGGTACCGGACCGCCACCGTCCACCCGGGCCAGGTCGGCATGGATACGGGCCGCCCGCTCTTCGAGAAGCCGACGACGCTCGGTGATCCCTCCCTGGATCGAAGCCGCCTCCTGCCACTCCGAGCGGGCCTTCTCACGGTCGGCCGCGATCTCGATCCGCCGGGTCTCCAACTCCTCCCAGACGCTCATCCTCTCCGCCTCCTCGCCTTCGAGGGCTTGGAGGCGCCGGGTCAAGTCGGCGATCTGACGGTCACGCTCGGTAGCCGCCTCCTGCAACGAGGCCAACCGCGGTCGCAGCCGGCCCCGCTCGCCATCGAGGACATCGACCGACTTCTGGAGACGACCCATGGCCTCGGCCCGGCCGGCCAGGCCGGCCTCGGCCGACTCGAGCCGCTCCAGGGCCACCCGCTCGACCTCGCGACTGTTCTCGAAATCACGCTTGGCTGCGTTGTGGAGCGAGGTGGCCCGGGACAATGAGGTTTGCGCCTGCTCCGCCGCCACCTCGGCCGCTTCGAGCATGGCCGGCCCGGCACCGTCGGGATGAGCGATCTGGATCCCATCCACGGAGATCATGTCGCCCTCGGGGGTCACTGCGCGCAAGGACGGATGACGGGCGATCAACGCCCATGCGGTGGTCCATCCCTCCACCAGCAGGACATCTCCGAGCAGGTGGCGGGCAAGATCGCGATCGGCTCGGGGGCCGAGACGGTCTACCAGGGAGGGCACACCGGAGGCGGGGGCCGCTTCGGATGCGGGAGTCGAGGGTGTGCTCACCGCCGACACCACGTTCACACCACCACCGCCGCCGGCCTTGACCGACTCGACTGCTGCTTTCAGCCGGTCGACACCCCGGAAGGCTACGGCGTCGACCCATCGGCCCAGTGCTGCATCGACCGCCTTCTCCAGACCGGCCGGGATGTCGAGAAGGGAGACAAGCGTCCCCAAGGCTCCGTCCGCCGTTTCGACGGTGCGGCGGGCCCGAAGATCGAAACGACCGGCGAGAGCGGCCTCAACCGCCTCGACCCTGGCCTCTGCCGCCGCCACCACCAGACGCGCCGCGGTGAGGGCGGCTTCCGCGCCCGACCAGGTGTTCTGATCGGCCTCTCGCTGTCGACTCGCCTTCTGATAGGCGGCCTGGAGGCTCGACAGCGCCTGGTCCATGGCCCGGATCTCGTCGTTGATCCTCGAGATCTCGGCTGATTCGCTCCCCAGCTGGGAGTCGACGACGTCGATCCGATGCTCGATCGCCTCAACCTCTCGTTCGTCCCGCAGACCGGCCGCCTGCAGCGCGGAGAGCTCGCCCCGAACCGCAGCCAGCGCCCCCTCCGGAGAGAGGGCGTTCTGGGTGGCGATGGCGCGTTCCTCGTCCTCGAGACGGCGGAACCGGGACTCCCCGACCTCGGCCGTCGCCATCGCGTCGGCCTCGGCAGTGGAGACTTCCGCCAGCTCCTGACCGACCTCGGCGAGCTCCAACTCGAGGTCGGCGCGACGCTCGATGCTCGCCTGTCTCCGACCGGTGACGGCGCGACTTCTCTCCTGGGCTACCGCACCGAGCCTGCGCAGCCGCTCGACCGTCGTCTCCAGCCTGGCAGCCGCCCCGGTGTCACGATCGAGATCGGCGCCGACCGAAGAAGCGCGCGAGGTCAACTCATCGACCGTCGCGACCAACACCTCGATCGCCTCTTCCCCGCTCCAGATCTCGGAGGTGAGCCGCCCCAGCCTGATCCCGGCTGTCGTCGTCTCTGTCTCATAGGCCTCCAGGGCCACGCCGGCCAGATACAAACGCAGGTCGCGGACCTCGGACTTCAACCCGTCGTAGCGCTCGGCGGCCCGAGCCTGACGCCGCAGCGGCCTGAGCTGCCGCTCGATCTCGCCGAGCAGGTCCTGAAGACGGAGTACGTCCTCGTCGGTCCGCTCGAGCCTGCGTTCGGCCCTCTCCTTGCGCCGGCGGTGCTTGAGGATCCCCGCCGCCTCCTCGACAACGGCTCGATGCTCCTCGGGCGATGCGTTGAGCACGCTGTCGACCTGGCCCTGGCCGATGATCACATGCTGGTGCCGTCCCACGCCGGAGTCACTGAGTAGCTCCTGCACGTCGAGCAACCGGCACCCGACCCCGTTTATCTCGTAGTCGGACGAGCCGTCCCGGTACAACCGCCGGGTCAACGCGACCTCGTCGAGATCGAGGGGGAGCATCCGCTCGGCGTTGTCGATGACCAGGGTCGCCTCGGCCCGGTTCAGAGAGGGGCGGGTGGCGGTGCCGGCGAATACGACATCCTCCATCTTCCCGGTCCGCAGCGCCCTGGTCGACTGCGAGCCCATCACCCAGGACAGGGCATCGACCAGGTTGGACTTGCCCGACCCGTTTGGGCCGACGATGACCGTCACCCCGGGCCGGAACTCGAGTCGGGTCCGGTCTCCGAACGACTTGAACCCGACGAGCTTCAGCGACTTCAAATACACAGATAGTTCCTGGCAAATGACATGACTGTGATTACCGGAAGCAGGCTACCAGCGGTCCTCTGGTCAATCGCTCTTCATCGGATTGGGGTGGATGAAGAAGTCGCGCAGAGTGTTGTCAGGTGCCACGACATCCGACTGCACCCCGGTCACCAGGGCCATGGCCGGGCCACCCCAGAGCCAGGCAACGAGACGGTCCACCTCCTCGCCCCCTCCCTGCGCAAAGACTTCGACCCGGCCATCGGGTGTGTTCCGCACCCAGCCGACGAGACCCAGGGAGCGGGCCGTCTGACGACAGCTCTGCCGGTACCCGACCTGTTGCACGCGGCCGGTGACGTAAGCATGGACCGCCTTGGCGCTCATCGCGGCGCCGGCTGACACTTCGGGCAGAAGTGGCTGGACCGGGCTCTGATCACGACCCGTTCGATCGGCGTGCCACAGCCGACGCAGGGGAGATCGTCCCGGCCGTAGACGAGGAGTCTCGCCACGTTCTCGCCCGCACGCCCGTCGGGGAGCAGGTAGGCGAGGTCGTCGAGACTGGTCCCTCCGTTGTCGATGGCGGTAGCGAGCACGGTCTGGATGGCTGCGAGGAGTCTCCCCAACTCCGCCTCCGTGACTTCCCCGCCCGGGCACATCGGGTGAATGCCGGAGATGTGGAGCGCCTCATCGGCATAGATGTTGCCCAGCCCGGAGACAACCACCTGATCGAGCAGGAGGGCCTTGATCGGCGCCGTCCTCTCTGCCAGGGCATCGACGAGGTTCTCGACGGTCGGCGTCGCGTCCCATGCATCGGGGCCGAGCCGGGAGAACCCCGAGCCTGCGATCTCGTCGTCGGTGAAGACGGCCACGAAGCCAAACGTCCGGGGATCGACGAATCGGACGGCGCGGCCGTCGTCGAGCATTGCCCGGAAATGGGTGTGGGCGGGCTCCTCCTCATCGGGGTCCCCCACCGTGAATCGGCCCGACATCCCGAGATGGGCGATGAGGGTCTGGTCGTCATCGAGCGGTGCGGCCAGGAACTTGCCTTTGCGACCCACGCCGAGCACCGTCCTGCCCCCGAGACGTGAGTCGACCTCCGCCGGGCCACCGCTGTTGTGTCGCGCCGTCCGGGGATGACTGATCTGCACTTCCGAGAGGACCCGTCCGGCCATTGCCTCGTGGAGATGACGCCGGGTTATCTCGACTTCAGGCAGTTCTGGCACACACGGCTCCAACTCGACGGCTGGTTACCGTACCCGGACTCATGGAGATAACTCCCCGCCCTTTCGGCGAGATCCTCGGTGAGGGCATGACCATGCTGGCGAAGGTCTGGCGTCGGCTCTTCGCCCCTGCCTTCTGGGCGTTCGTGCTCCTCGGCGGCCTCACCATCGCCATCTTCGCGATCACCGACTCCGACGACTTCCTCGAGCTCGTTCTCACCAATCCGGAGGCACTCGACGACATGACCGAGGCCGAGCTGTTGGAGCCAACCCTCCGTCTCCTCCAGGCGGTTCTGCTCGCGGTGATCCTGCAGCTCCTGGCCACCGGATTCGTCAATCTGACGGCACATCGGCTCGTCGCATCGGAGATCTCCGGGGAGCCCGCGGGCACGGGTAGGGCGGTGGCCCGGGCATTCGCAAGGCTGCCGACCCTGGTTGTAGCAGGCGTCCTCGTCTTCATCTCGGTCGCGCTGGGGCTGGTCGCCCTGATCGTTCCCGGGCTGTGGCTTGCCGGGTGTCTCACCATGGTCTCGGCCGTGATCGCCCTGGAGGAGGTCGGGCCGTTCCAAGCACTCCGTCGTAGCTTCTCGCTGGTGCGCGGCCGATGGTGGCCAACGGTTGGCTTCCTGCTCCTGGTAGGCGTTCTCGGGTCGATCGCCGCCCAACTGGTGCAACTGGTGGCCCTGCCGGTTCTCGGCGCCAGCGGCGTCGGGATCGGGGTCGGCCTCGGCTTTGTCCTCCTCGTCATCGTGCAAGGCATGGTCGTGGCCGCCATCGCCGTGATGACCACCCTCTGGTATCTCGACCTCAGGGCACGCCAGGAGCCGCTGCTCAGATCGAGCTTGCTTTGAGCGTCTCCAGCGCCTGTTGAGCCGCCCCCTGCTCGGCTTCCTTTTTCGAGCGACCGAATCCCATCCCGAGCAGGACACCCTCCACCTCGACCCGGGCCACGAAGCTCGGCTCATGATCCGGTCCCGAGCCCTCGGTCAGGTACTCGGGGCGGCGGCCGTCCCTGGCCAACACCTCCTGGAGCCGGGTCTTGTAGTCCTTGAGCCCGGGCCGTTTGGCCCGGTCGTCGATGCGGTCGCCCCAGAGCCGGAGCACGAGCCGGGCGGCAGCCTCGAGCCCCGCATCGAGGTACACCGCCCCGATCACCGCCTCCAACGCATCGGCCATGATCGAGTCCTTCTCACGGCCCCCGGTTCGGTCCTCGGCCGGAGTCAGCTTGATGTGATTGCCCAACTCGATGCTCCGGGCCACGTCGGCGAGCGTTGCCCGACTCACCACGCCCGCCCTTACCTTGGCCAGCTTGCCCTCGGCGAGTTTGGGGAACCGGGCGTATAGATAGTCCGTCACCGCCAGCTGCAACACCGCATCACCCAGAAACTCGAGACGCTCGTTGTCCGAGTATGAGTTGTCCTCGCTGCTCACCGAGCGGTGGGTGAGGGCCATGGCGAGCAACCCGGGGTCGTCGAATGTGTAGCCCAGGTCGCGCTCGAGGGTCATCAGGATGCGAGTCTGCTGGCCAGCTGGCCGGGGAGGTCGTGCTTGGCCCCTTCGGCAGCCATGACCAGCGCATTGGCCATGGCCACCCGGCTCGAAGTCCCATGGGCGATGACGACGACACCCTTCACCCCGAGAAGCTGGGCGCCCCCGTAGGTCTCGTAGTCCAGCCGGCGTCTCACCTCGGCCAGGGCGGGCATCACGGACTCCTGGATCTCCGCATCCAGACCCGAGATCGCCTCCATGGCATAGCGCACCATCACCTGGGCCGCCCCTTCCATCGTCTTGAGGAAGATGTTCCCGGTGAAGCCGTCGGTGACGATGACATCCGCCTTGTCTGCGGCGACGTCGCGACCTTCGACATTCCCGACGAATCGGATCGGCGCCTGTTCCAGGAGGTCGTAGGCGGCCCGCTCCAGGTCACGCCCCTTGCCCTTCTCCTCCCCGATGGAAAGCAGCCCGACCCGCGGGTCCTTCGTCCCGAGCAGCACCTCGGAGGCGACCGCCCCCATGATGGCGAACTGTACGAGCTGATCCGGCTTCACATCGGGGTTCGCTCCCGAGTCGAGGACGATGGTCGGGCTGCCCGGCGTGGGGAAGATCGACGCGATCGAGGGCCGGGTGACCCCTTTGACCCTCCCGATGATGATCGCCGACGCCGCCATGGCTGCGCCCGTGGACCCGGCCGAGACCATGCCCTCGGCCGAGTGCTCGGCCACCAGTTTTGCCGCGACGCTTATGGATGCACCAGGTTTCTCACGCAGGGCTCGCGCCGGGTCCTCCCCCATCTCGATCACCTCTGGCGCGTCGACGATGGGAAGCCGTATGTGGTGCTTGGCCAGCTCGGCTTCGAGTACAGCGTGGTGGCCGACGAGGACCACCTCAACGCCGCGCTCGGCTGCCTCAACCGCTCCGGCGACGGTCTCGGTCGGGGCGTTGTCGCCCCCCATAGCGTCGAGGGCGATCCGGGCCAAGGCTCAGCTGGCCTCGATTACCTCGCGGCCGCCGTAAGTGCCGCACTCGCGACAGGCGCGGTGGGGCAGCTTCGGCCTGCCGCACTGCTCGCAAGCGACGGCGCTCGGGCGGGAGACCTTCCACGCGGCCTTGCGCTGTCGGGTCCGCGAGCGCGACATTTTCTTCTTGGGCACCGCCATTGGTGCTCTCCTTGGTCAGGAATCGAATAGATCTTTCAGGGCAGCGAAAGGTGAGTCCGAATCCTCTCCATGGCCGCCGCAGGGGTCACTATTCAAGTCGGTTCCACACGTTGGGCAAAGTCCCAGGCATTCTTCCCGGCACAACGGGACTGCGGGGAGGGCGAGTGCCAGCTCGTCTCGGGCCGGCCCCGCCACGTCCACCTCGTTCTTGACGATGGCGTAGCCATCCTCGTCGGGAGTGTGGCGGAAGTACTGCTCGGCCTCCACATTCACCGGGGCGTCCCACTCTTTCAGACAGCGGGTGCAGACGTGATGAGCCGTCGCAGCGGCGGTGAACTCGGCCTTCACCGCGTCGATCATGCCCACGACACGACCGGCGACAGTCATCGGGCCGTCGATCGTGCTTTCACCGAGCCGCGCCCTCACCGGCCTGCTGCCTGAGAAAGGCCGTTCCTTGCCGGGCGACCCGATCAGGTCACCGACCGGGATCACAAGTGGTCCGGTCACCGGCTCGTGTGCCATCTCAGATCGGGACGTCGGGTGGCTTGGGACGTGCCTCGTGCAGCTCGTCGCGAGCGTCCTGGATCTGGTCCAGCAACTGGTTGAGGATCAGCTCCACCCGCTGCAGCTTTCGCTCGATCTCGTCTTCGGTCTCGAGCCGGAGCCGCCGGGCCTCCCCTTCGGCCCGTCTCACCAGGATGTTGGCCTCTTCCACCGCCTCGGCCATGACGTTGGACTCGGAGACCAGCTCGTCGGCCTCCTTGCGGGCGCGATCCACGATCTCCCGCGCCTTCTCGTTGGTCCGGGCGATGAACGCCTCACGTTCCCGGACCATCCACCGCGCCGCCCTGAGCTCATCGGGTAGATCGGCCCGGATCTTCTCCAGCAACCCGAGGAACTGCTCCCGGTCGACCATCGCGTTGCCGGAGAGCGGGACGTTCTTGGCCTCGTGGAGGTAGACGATGAGATCGTCGACCATGTCCTGAAGGTCGCCCAGCTCGGCCCGGTGCTCTTGCTCGACCGGCTCGGCTGTCTCCTGGGCCGGGGCTTGTTGCTCGTCGGTCATGACAACCGCTCCTGGACGGCTTTTTCGACGACACTTGGTACCAGACCATCGATGGAGCCGCCCAGCTTGGCCACCTCTTTCACCAGAGAGGAGGAAATAAAGCTCCAATCCGACTTTGTGGCCATGAACACGGTCTCCATCCCGGTGAGGTGCCGGTTCATCTGCGACATCTGCATCTCGTACTCGTAATCATCGACGGTGCGGAGACCCTTCACCACGACATCGGCGCCGACCTCGACGGCATACTCGACGAGGAGACCGGAGAATGCACCGACCCGGGCCCGGTCCCCGAAGAGCTCTTCGAGAATCGAGACCCGCTCACTGGTGGTGAAGAGCGACTCTTTGGAAGGGTTGTCCACGACGGCGACGACGACCTCGTCGAAGACCCCGATCGCCCGCTCGATCACGTCGACATGCCCGTTGGTCGGAGGGTCGAAGCTTCCGGGGCACAGTGCGGTGGTCATTTGGCTTCTGCTTCCTTCACGTACCTGACGATTCTGGTATCCCCGTAACGTCTATCGGTGGCAACCCGCCAGCCCGGCGGAGGCGGGGGTGTCTCGTCGCCGTGTCGACGGGAGAGAATCACCTCGGCATCCTGTGCCAGGAGATGGTCGAGGGAGGCCAGGTCGGAGCCGAGATCCGTGGATGGCATGCCCCAGGGTGGGTCGATGAACACCAGATCGAACAATCCACTGGAGCGATCAAGGAAGTCCCGGACCGAGGAGGTGACCACCGTGCCCCCCAGGGACACGGCCTCGATGTTGGTTCGCAGCGCCTCCAGGGCCCGTTGCCCGTTCTCCACGAAGGTGGCCCCGGTCGCCCCCCGGGAGAGAGCCTCCAGCCCGAATGACCCGGACCCGGCATAGAGATCCAGCACCCTTGCCCCCTCTACCCAGGCGCCGACGATCGAGAAGACGGCCTCACGCACCCTGTCGGTGACGGGGCGGGTTGCCGGGGTCTGCGGGGCAACGAGGCGACGGCCTTTCGCCATGCCGGTGATGATCCGCACGGCTCAGCTCTTGAACAACCACTCGACCGAGTCGCCGAGCATCGCCCGCACCTCGTCGGCGAGCTCCGGATGCCGGCTCAGGTCGGGATCGTTGTCGACCAGGGTGAAAGCATCGTGACGGGCACTGGACAGGAGCTCGAAGTCCTTGATGATGTCGGCCAGCCTGAGGTCCGCCATCCCCGATTGCCGGGCCCCGAACACGGTCCCCTGCCCCCGAATTCTCAGGTCGACGTTGGCCAGCTCGAAGCCGTCGTTGCTCGCCGCCATCGCGGCCAGACGTTCCTCTGCCTCCTCGGTGGCCGGGTCGGCGATGAGCAGGCAAACCCCGGGGTGGAGCCCGCGACCGACCCGGCCCCGCAGCTGGTGGAGCTGGCTGAGACCGAAGCGATCCGCATCTTCGATGACCATCACGGTGGCATTGGGGACATCGATCCCCACCTCGATGACCGTCGTCGAGACCAGGACGTCGATCTCCTCTGAGCGGAAGGCGGACATCACTGCTTCCTTCTCGGCCGGGCGGAGCTGACCATGGATCAGACCCACCCGGAGACCGGGCAGGAGGGCGGAGAGACGCCGATGCTCGGCGGTGGCCGATGCCGCCTCCACCTTGGGGCTGTCCTCGACCAGGGGGCAGACCACGAACGCCTGACGGCCCGATGCCACCTCCTCTTCGATCTTCTTCCAAGCGCGGAGCTCATCGCTGCGGCCGAGGAGCCGGGTCTGCACCGGGGTTCGACCGGGAGGCATCTCGTCGAGGCCCGAAATGTCGAGGTCCCCGTACAGCGTCATCGACAGGGTCCTCGGTATCGGGGTGGCGGTCATGATCAGGAGGTCGGGCTCGATCGAGTCGGCTTTCTCCTTCAGCATCACGCGTTGGGCGACACCAAAGCGATGCTGCTCATCGACCACTGCAACTCCGAGCTTCGAGAAGTGGACACCGTCCTGGATCAGGGCGTGTGTCCCGACCAGGATGTCGACCTGACCCGAGGCAACGTCCTCGAGCAAGGCCTGCCGGCTGATATCGGGCCGGTAGTTGGCAGCGGCGGTCGACCCGGTGAGGATCCCGATGTGTACCGCCGGCTCATCCGAGCCGAACAGACTGTCCATACCGAGCTGGCTGCTCACCCCGAATGGCGCCGGGGAGAGCCCCGCCACGGCGAGGAGCCCGGTGACGCCGAGATAGTGCTGGTCGGCGAGAACCTCGGTCGGCGCCATGATGGCCCCCTGCCAGCCGCCCTCCACGCCATGAAGGAGGGTCACGACGGCGACGACGGTCTTCCCCGACCCCACCTCCCCATGGAGGAGGCGATGCATGGGGTGGGCCTCCCTCAGATCCGACGCGATCTCGCCGATGACCCGTCTCTGTGCCCCGGTCAGCCGGTAGGGCAGCCCCGACACGAAGCGGTCGACCAGCTGCCCGGTCGGCTGGTGGGCGAACCCCGTGGCCTCTTCCGTCTGACGACGTTTGCGCAGGGCCAACGCCAGCTCCAAGCGCAGGAACTCGTCGTACACCAAACGGTCGCGGGCGAGGTCCACCCTGTCCACCGATTCCGGGAAGTGGATCTCGCCATACGCCTGATCCCGGGACATCAGCCCACGCTCCGCCAGGAGGACCTCGGGCAGGGGGTCGAGGATGGGGCGGGCCCGAGTCAGGGCGTTGTGGATCGACGATCGGAACTGACCGGTCTTGACCTCGCCGACCTGCGGGTAGATGGGCACGATGCGCCCGGTCTGGAGCCGCTCGCCCTCGTGGTCGAGCACGTCGACGTCGGGATGGGTCATCTGGAGCTTGCCCCGAAACGACTCCACGCTCCCGGAGAAGGCCACTTCTGTCCCGGGAGGGAGTTGCTTCTCCCGGAATCGCTGGTTGAACCAGACCGCGGTGATCGAGGCGGTGTCGTCGGCGATCCGAGCCTCCGTTATCACCAGCTTCGGCTTGGGCCTGCGACTGCTGATCGACTTCACCTCACCGATCACGGTGACCTCGGAGCCGAGCGGCACCCTGGACAGAGGAGGCGTGTCGGTGCGGTCGACATATGCCCGGGGAACGTGAAGGAGCAGGTCGGCAACGCTCCTGATTCCGGCCTTGGCGATGATGGGGACACTCTTGCCGCCCATTCCTCTCACCTGGGAGACGGGAAGCTCGGCCAGATGACTCAACGAGGCCACGACAGCTCCCTGACACGCATCGTTCCCACGTCGCCACGGTACCGCCCGACTGGGACTTGGTCGGGATCACAGCTATCCTTTCGTTCGGTCGGATCGGGCCCCAGGCCCGTCTACCCTTCCAGACCGTCCCAGGAGTCTTCGACATGTCTTATCGCTGTGAGATCTGCGGAAAGGAGCCGAGCTACGGCAAGAGCGTGAGCTTCTCCCACAAGCGCAACAACCGCCGCTGGCTTCCCAATATCCAGAAGGTGCGCGTGCGCCACGGCTCCAACACGCGTCGGGCCCGGGTATGCACCTCCTGCATCCGCGCCGGCAAGATCGAGAAGGCCTGAGCATGCCCCAGGGCGTGGTCAAGACCTACGACCCGGTGACAGGGGCCGGAATAGTCATCCGCGACGACGACCGATCCGAGGTCTTTCTCCGCCCCGGGTCCCTGAGGGGATCCATCTTCCGCACCCTCCGTCAGGGCCAACGTCTCGTCTTCGACTCGGTCGAGGAAGAGGGAACGTCATTCGTCACCGCGATTCGGGTGGGCCAAGAGGGTTATTGAGGGCCGGTACCTGGTACCTGGTACCTGGTATCGGCAAGATGACCGCGGGTCTACTCCCAGCGGAAGAAGCGGACCGAGGCCGCCGCGCTGACCAATGTCAGCACCACCACCACCAACCACGAGTACCCGGCATCGAGCCCGAGCCACCCATCCTGCATGGCCCGAACCGCATGAAGCAGTGGTGTCAGGTCGCTGAGGGTCCTCATCGCCCCGGTGAGGACCTCGGGGGGCGGCCCGGCCCCACCGACCATCAACATCACGAACCAGAGCATCACGCCGAGTGCCTGAGCCGATCGGGATGAGGGAAGCAGAGCTCCCAACAGCACCCCCAGCGAGGAGAAGGCGAGGGTGACGAGGGTGAAGCCGGCGACGACGAGGAGCGGAACCTCCGGACCGGTGACGTCATAGACCGACACGGCGGCGAGAACCAAAGTGAGGCCGCTCGCCGTGGAGATGAGAAAGGTCACGGCCACCTGGGCGCCGACCACCGCCCATGAGGGCATCGACGAGGCGCGGTACCGCTTGAGCACACCCCGCTCCCGGTTGCCGGCCAGATGTGTCGGGAGGCTGATCAGCCCGACCGAAGCCGCCACCAGGGCGATGTAGGCGGGCACGTAGTAATTCATCGCCCCCACTCCCCGGTAGACATCGGCTTCCGCCTCGTTGCCGAACACCCCACCCATCACGAACAGCACCAAGAGGGGGAGCACCAGGGCAAAGAGCACGGTGAGTGGCTCGCGCAGGAACAGCTTCAGCTCGAGCCAGGTCATCTTGGCCAGGATCTTCACGACTCCGCCCCTCTTTCCGAGGTGAGGGTGAGAAAGACCTCTTCGAGCGTCGCCCGCTCCTGACGGAGATCGACCGGGGCCAGCCCGTGCTCGAGCAGGGCGGAGGCGACATGAGCCAGGACAGGGCCGGTCCCGTGCACCTCGTATCGATTGCGCTCCCGGGCCAACCCGGTCACATGGGGCACCGAGGACAGCCAGGCTACGTCCTGCCCGTCCAGGGTGAACCTCACCTTCACCCCGCCACCGAACAGATCGATGAGTTCCACCGGAGTCCCCTCGGCGACGACCACGCCTCTGTTCATGACGACGAGACGATCACAGAGAGCCTCGGCCTCGTCCATGAAGTGGGTGACGAGGACCACGGTGGTCCCGCGTTCCCGAATGCGACGGATCAGGTCCCATGCCACCCGACGAGACGCCGGATCGAGCCCGGTGGTCATCTCGTCGAAGAACACCAGTCGCGGGTCGTTGACCAGGGCGAGGGCCACCAGCAGCCTCTGCTGCTGGCCCCCGGAGAGACTGCCGAAACGGGCGTTTCTCTTCTCGGCGAGACCCCAGTCGGCGAGTAGCTCAGACACCGGCGGCCCCTGATCGCTGAGCGAGCCGAAGAGGTCGAGCGCTTCCCAGACCTTGACCCGATCCGGCAGAGCCGACTCCTGCAACTGGGACCCGATGCGACGCCTGATCTGATCGGCCTGAGTGGACGGATCGAACCCGAGCACCGAGACCTCACCACTGTCGATTGTCCTCAACCCCTGAAGGCTCTCCACCGTGGTGGTCTTCCCCGAGCCGTTGGGCCCCAGGATCCCGAAGATCTCCCCCTCCTCGACCGAGAAGGAGACATCCCGGACCGCAATCGTGTCGCGGTAGCTCTTGACCAGATGCCGGACATCGATCGCGTTGGTCACACCGACCCCGGACACGGCGTCGAACTCATGGCTCGATCATGTCCGTGCACCAGGGGTGCGGGTAGGGCCGAAAGTGGGTTCCCACGGTGATGACGGCAGTAGGCACCACGCACCACGCGAAAGGCATTCACTAGGGTCCGGCCGACCCGAGACCCTAAGGAGGCTCAGTTGGTCCAGGCCTATGTCCTGATCCAGACCGAGGTAGGCAAGGCCGCCCTGGTCGCAGAGGAAGTGCGAGAGATCCCCGGCGTCGACTCGGCGGACGACGTCACCGGCCCCTATGACGTGATCGTCAAGGCCACCAGCGACGACGTCGACTCGCTGGGCAAGCTGGTCGTGGCCAAGATCCAGGCCATCGACGGCATCACTCGCACCCTCACCTGCCCGGTGGTGCATCTCTGATCCGGGCTCGAACCGACTGAGAAAGGACCGGCGCGTGCCGGTCCTTTCTGGTTAGCCCAATTTGGAAGCGATGGTCCCGGCGCTACGCAGCGCCGTCCCGTCGCTGCCCGCCACCGAAAACACCCTCACCGGCCGGCTTCGGGCCTCATCGACCATGTCCCTGAAGAGCTGTTCCCGGCCGATCGGCGGGTCGATCCACAGATATGCCGCCATCGACCCCGGGACCGTGTTCACCTCGTTCACGACAATCTCGCCGTCCCGCTCCAGGTAATCGATGCGGGCTATGCCTCTCAACCCGGCCACCTCGGTGACACGGGCGGAGAGCCGGCGAATCTCGTCCTCCATTCCGGGCTCGAGCAGGGCCGGAAGATCCCGCCCCGCACTCACCTCACCACCCCAGGCCAGGTACTTCTGGTCATAGGAGTAGATGCCCGCGGCGGCGCGGGCCGGGGCCTCGATCGCAGACAGCTCCCACTTCGGGTAGGTGCGAACCCCCACCTGGAGGTCACGGCTCCCGGTCAGGAACGGCTCGACAACCGCCCCCCGGTCGAGAAAGGAAGAACCATTCTTGAGGGCGAGCACGGTGGGCCAGTCCTCGGCGATCTCGATGCCGATCGACGAGCCGCCGAATCGGGGCTTGACGATGAAAGGCCCCGGGAAGGAAGGAGCCGGCTCATTCCCGGTGGCGACCAGGGTACGGGGCAGAGTGGGCAGGCCCGTCGCCGCCATTGCCGCCCCGAAGGCCAGCTTGTCCATGCCCAGGGCGGAAGCAGCCTGGCCGGGGCCGCTGTATCGAAGCCCGGCCACGTCGAGAAGCCCCTGAAGAGTCCCGTCTTCCCCGGGGCCGCCATGACAGGCGATCAGGACCGCGTCCACCTCGAGGGGTCGCTTCTTGGCCACCAGCCCCTGACCGGGAGCGGCGACAAAGGTCAGTTCCCGTGACTTGCGAGGCACGCCGTCGGCGAAGTCGGCGGCCTCGAGGCCGGTGTCCACCTCGAACCAATCCCCCACCTTCGACCAGTAGACGGCATGCACATCGCCAAGAGCTCGGGTCACCTGGAGCCCGGTGAGTATCGAGATGTCGTGCTCGTCGGAGGGACCGCCGAAGATCACCGCCGGCTTGGCCATTCAAACTCCTCACGGATAGTGATCGGGAAGATCGTTCTCGTAGAGGACGGTGTCTCCCGGGCCAAGGTTCTCCCTGACCCAATCGACAGCCTCCTCCCGAGACGAGACGACGGTAACCGACGCCCGGCCCTTCCCGGAACCTTCCAGGAGGGCCCGCCGGTTGGTGGCACCGACGATGATCAGATGGTCGACGACTGCGACCGCCTCGGCTGCAAAAGCCCGGTTTTCCGCGAATTGACCCGACCCCAACTCGACCATCCCAGGGGTCACCACAACGGTGCGCCTCGGGCCGGCCAGTCTCGTCAACAGCCGCAGACCCGATCTCGCCCCGGCCGGGTTGGAGTTGAAGGTGTCGTCGATCACGGTGAAGCCGCGCTCCGAAGTGGACACGGTCTGACGGTGTTCGGCGCGGGGAAGCCCATCGACTCGGGCAGTCAAGTCCGTGATGGAGAGACCGAGGGCAAGACCGATCCCGAGTGCCACCGCCAGGTTCACCTCGAACACGTCGTCAGGAGTCTTGCCCGCCTCCACCCCGTCGAAGCGGATCGAACCATCCCTGATCTCGACCTGGGCATCGGCGCCCTCCGAGGAGACGGTGATCACATCCATTTCCACTGCCCGCTCCGCGGCCAGGGCGGCGAGAAGTGGGTGGTCTACCGCGATCACTGCGACTCGGGCCCGGTCGAGGATCTCCGCCTTGGCCGAGACGATCCTCTCCTCGGTCCTGAAACGCTCGAGATGTACCGGTCCCACCGCGACCAGGGCCGATACGTCCGGAGGGATCCAGCTGGTCAAATCTGCGATCTCGCCGGCCCCGTAGGTCCCCATCTCGGCGACGAACACCTGGGTGCCCGGGACCAGATGCTCGTTGATGGCCCGGGCCAGGCCCATCCGGTTGTTGAACGAGGCGGGGCTGGCCAGTGTGCGGAACGATCCGGCGAGGAGATGTTCGACGTAGAGCTTGGTGGTCGTCTTCCCGTACGACCCGGTGATCGCAACCACTTTGGCCCCCGACGCCTTCAGCCTGGCCGCGGCCCGATCGACCCAGCGATTCCCCAGGTTTCGCTCGATCGGGGTGAGGACGAGCAAGGCCAGATCGATCAGGGCCGGCAGGAGGAATAGGCCGACGACGACGAGGAATCCCGACCCGAGGGCCGACCCCGTCCAGTAGACGGCCAACACCAAGACCCCGGCGAGGGCGGCGACACGCCGCAGTCTCCCCGTCCAGGCCAGGGGCGAGGTCCGGCCTCTGACCGTCAGCCCGACCGGCCCCCATTGGGCGACAGGGACGAGGAAGCCCCACAACGGGTTCCACCACGAACCCACGAGCCCGATGAGCATGACGAGGAGCAGACCCGAGTTCACCGGTCCGCTGGTCCACCAGCGGCCGGCGAAGGTGACCACCGCGGGAGGCAGGTAATGCTCCCGCTGGGCCACCCTCAACCAGCGGAGCCCTGCGGGAACGGTGGCAAGAGCGCACACCGCGGCAAGCGCCCAGGTCACGAGCGCAACACTCCCTCGATCACCCTGCTGATCGCATCCGGCGCCTGGACCGGCACCAGGTGGCCTACCCCGGGCAGGATCTCCAACTCGGCCGCGCCCCCCGCCTGTCTCATGACACGCAACGCCGTCTCTGCCACCGCCGGCGGAACCTCCGTGTCGTCCTCACCCCAGAGCAGGACCACTCGAGACCGGATCTGGCGCAGCTGCGATTCGTAGCCCTCGTTGATCACCTTGACCAGGATGTCGCGCATCACCCCGTTCGCCGCCCGATAGTCGGACGAGCCCCGGCGGCTCCGGATCTGCTCCATCCGCTCGTCCGATACGAGGCCGACCCGATTCAAGAAGCGAAGCAGTCGATAGCCCGGTGATGGTTTACGCGGCGGGGCCACTCGGACCAGAGGCGAGCCGGTGAGGACCAACGGGCCGACCCGGTCAGGATGGGCTGCGGCCAGACACACCGCGACCCGACCCCCGAACGAGTGGCCGACCACGACTGGAGGCTCCTCGAACTCGTCGAGGATCGGGTAGATCAGGGCCGCATAACCCTCGGCCCCGATCGGCTCCGCCGGTGGCGGAGAGGCGCCGAATCCGGGGAGATCGACGGCCAGAGCGTCGAAACCGGCCAGAGACGGCCCGAAATCGCTTCCGCGCCGGCCCCAACCGTGGAGAGCCAGGACCCGGGGCGGGGCGTCGCCGAATGTCTCTGCGAACAGTGCGCCGTCTGCAAGCGCGCGCAAAGCCACGTATCTAGTCCTCGGTCGGAGATGCCGAGAATACAGTCGAAAGGCTTCCATTCAGGGATATGGACGGGATGACACCGACAACGCACCAGGCGATGGCGCGGTTCCGGGCCTCGCTGCTTCGACGCGCCTCGGCCGTGGCCTGGGTCGTCCTGATCATCATCGCCGCCCAGGCGGTTCGACAGGAGGTGTTCACCCAGCAGGGCTTCTGGATCCCGATGGCAGGTCTCGCCGCGATGCTGATCATCTCCACCGTCACTAGATGGGACCGGCCAATGGCGACCCGGCACGCCCCATGGATCGCCGTGGCCTGGCTGACCGGGCTCATAGTCGGGATCGCCGCCTTCGCCCTCATCGAAGATCTGGAGGCCACCGCTACCCCGATCCTCTACGGGATTGCAGCCGTGTCAGGCCTCCTCCTCACCTGGTGGGCACATGCGTTCATGACCGTCCTCATCGGGCTCGCCATCTCCTTTGTCGCCTTCAGCGTCGGCGGCGCCGATGCGATCCAAGACGTCGTCGCCCCCGTGCTGACCGTCACGGTCGTCGCCGCGGCCACCGCGCTGGTGGGAATGGAGTTCGAACGGGAGGCGGTCCGGTCCGCCTCCCGTGAGGGCCAGATCGACCAGCAGCGACTCGACTTCGAGCGCTTGTACGCCGTCAGCGCCACACTGGCCCGCGCCGAGTCGCTGGCCGAGATCGTGCCCCATCTGGTCGGGACCATCTGTAAGTACCTCGACGCACAGGTGGGGGTGGTCCTCCTCTACAACGCGGAGCGTCATCGTCTCGAGGTGATGAGCCCGATCTGGGTCAACGGTTATCCCCTCGACACCGATCCGATCGTGCTCGACGTGGCCTCACCGGCAATCGTCGCCCAGGTGTACAGGTCGGGGAGGCCGTTCTTCGTCCGGGAGGTCGATCAGGAGACCGACGCCCATGTGCTGCTCAACGAGCTGGGCCTGAGTCAGGCGCTGGTTGCGCCGCTGAAAGTCGAGAACCTTCGAGTAGGCGTCATCATCGTCGGTGATCCTTACGTGGGCAGTTTCAACGAAGGCCAGCTCGACCAGCTCGGGTCGCTGGCGGCTCCGGCGGGGCTGGTCCTCTCCCAGATCGGCAGGTACGAGGCCCAAGCCGAGATGGCCAGGAGGCTCGAAGAGGTGGCGCAGATGAAGACGGACTTCGTCTCGACGGTGAGCCACGAGCTGCGCACGCCGCTCACCTCCATCATCGGATCCCTCGACACGGTCAACCGACCCGAGTTGGCCCCGAGCGAGGCCACAGCCCAACAACTCCTGTCCACGGCTCGCCGTCAGGCGGGTCGTCTCCAACGTCTCATCGACGACCTGCTGGTCGTCTCCAGGATCGACCGTGGGGCGATCCCGGTCCATCTCGAGCCGGTGAGCCTGAAGCAGGCCTTCGAGGAGGTGAACCGGGTCGTCTCGGTCGCGCCGAGCTTCACTATCGAGCCCGACGACCTCGCCGTGGAGGCCGACCGGGACCATCTCAGTCGGATCCTCATAAACCTCGTGGAGAATGCCGCCAAGTACGCAGTGGGCAGCCCGGTGGAGCTCTACGCGTGGGAGCGCCCCAACAAGGCGGTGATAGCGGTCGTGGACCATGGTCCCGGCATTCCTGAGGGCGAGAAGGATCGGGTCTTCGAGCGCTTCACCCAGATCGACCAGTCAGACACCAGGTCGAAGGGAGGCACGGGTCTCGGTCTCTCCATCGTCAAGAGCCTGGCCGAGGTGATGCGTGGGGCGGTCAGGGTCGAGGCCACCGAGGGTGGCGGTGCGACCTTCGTGGTCGAGCTGCCCCTGGCCGCCTCCGTGCTGGGAGCAGAGAGGCGTTAGGCCTAGCTGGTCTCGTCCGTCCCGACGGCGACGGCGTGGAAGCCTCCATCCACATGGACGACCTCACCCGATGTCATCGGGGCCCAGTCGCTGAGCAGGACGCAAACCATCCGTGCCACAGGGTCAGGGTTGGCCCCGTCCCAGGCGAGCGGGGCCCGATCCTTCCACACCCGGTCGAAGGCGTCGAAGCCGGGGATCGACTTGGCGGCGACGGTGCTCAGCGGGCCCGCCGACACCGCATTGACCCTGATCCCGTGCGACCCGAGATCCCGCGCCAGGTAACGGGTGACGCTCACCAGGGCAGACTTGGCGACACCCATCCAGTCGTAGGCGGGCCAGGCCTGGGTATTGTCGAAGTCGAGGGTCACCAGGGCGCCCCCGCCTGCGGCCTCCATCAGCGGGAGCAGGGCGACTGCCAGCGTCTTGTAGGAGAAGGCGGAGGTCATGAAGGCCGTCTGCGCCGACTCGGGAGGTGTGCTCAGGAAGTTGCCCCCGAGGGCGTCCTCCGGGGCGAAGGCGATGGCATGGAGCGCCCCGTCGACCCGGCCCCATCGGTCGGTCAGGTCGGTCACCAGGGAGGCGACCTGCTCCGCGTCGTTGATGTCGAGCTCGAGGACCCGGCAGGGGTGGGGCAATCGCTGCACCGATCTCTCGGTGATGCGAAGACCACGCCCGAACCCGGTGGCCACGATCTCGGCGCCTTCCTCCTGGGCGATCCGGGCCACGTGCCAGGCGATGGAGTCGTCGGTGAGGATCCCGGTTATGACCAGTCTCTTGTCCTCGAGCAGCATCGCCACCTCCCTAGTGGCCCGTCGGACGGGTGCTCGTATTCAAGCGACAGACCACTAGAAGTCGCCGCCGAACGTCAGTATCCCCCGAATGCTGAGCCCCATCGTGAAGAGGAGGAGCAGCCCGTAATAGAAGGCCGGGCGCTTCCGGAACTGGGCCCGATAGATGTAGGCGAAAGAGAAGGTCACCGCGATTACGACACCGTAGAACACGTGCTGGTTGCCCGGGTCGACCCCGCCGCTGGCCACGATCACCC